>OBUW01000075.1_pt1 | contig 76652 bp, 37 predicted proteins | sample 1475761 | NCBI WGS metagenome assembly OBUW01 (sample SAMEA2579908, study PRJEB22360) | human gut metagenome | biome: human gut; feature: human-associated habitat; material: faeces | place: Denmark | collected 2008/2010
GATTTCTGCTAGAATTGTCGTGTAAAATGCTCACTATTTTACTCCACAGCGAACAACCAATACAATCCCTCCTCTACAATATCTGGGGTGACCTTTGATATATTAAATAATTGTAGCTTAGTAAATTTACAAAAATTGTGAATTTCGCACTACCCTTTCCTCTCTGTCTCTCTCTTTGACTCTCACACTATAAATCGACTGATTTTTATTTAATTTTTGGTGTATGCCCAATGAAATCGCGAGCAAAAGACAATCCAAAGTAATGGGTTAGAAGGACGAAAAAAAAAAGACCACTTAATAAAAAAAAAACTTACAACTGCTGATATATTAGTTTACTATTACAAGCAACACTATTCATACATAATGTTTAAAGCTGTTCAACAATTAACTTTTAGAAGATTCAATTCTCATCACTTACAACCATCTAAACTTTTAAACGAGTTAGCTTACAAGCCCAACAAACAAGTTGGTGAAGAGTTCATCAAGAAATACGAAGAAAAAGTCCATCATTCCGAAGGTATCACCAACTTGTGGAAAAGATTAACTTACTTAGTAGCTATTCCAGCTGTTTTGTTAGTTGCTATTCCAGTTGGTAAAGTTGAATTAAGCCATGCTGAGCATAGAAAGCATCAAGCTCATTTGTCAGATGATGAATGGCCACAACAATACGATTATCAAAACATTAGACTGAAACCATACTTCTGGGGTGATGGTGATAAAACTTTGTTCTGGAACTCCGATGTTAACAGACATGTTGTCAAAGATTAAAATTATTATTGAAGAGATTACTTGATTACAATGTTTGATATTTTGTTGAAGAAGTTTTGAGTTTCTAGTTTTCTACACGCATTTGTTAGTTTCCCTTTTTTTTAGGTTATATTATTTCAATATATATTCCAAATTTATATGAATCGTGAGTAAGCAGAGGAGACTTAGAAGTTTGTTTGTTCTTCAAAGTACTTTGGTGCTCTATACTTCTTTTGAGTTCTGCATATCTACAGTAACAAAAAGTAACAACAAAAATAACAATTATTTATGTATACAGTAAATTTATAAAGAAAACAAAATAAAATAAAATACTAAAACCGAAGAATAAAAGAAACTAGATGACAAGTTGAAAATGCCTTTTTTTTTCGTTTTTTAATGTTTTCTTCAACAGCTTTCATAGTGATTTCATAATGTAGAGAAAAGGTATAAATTGTTTGTTGCTGCAATGGCAACAGAGTTTTCTTTTGGATGCCACGATAAATGGAGTACACTCTTTTTAAAATCAACATCTTCGAAATCTCTTCCAATATTACCACCGACTCCACTCATCATTCTACCACTGACGGTGTGTGGACTTATTTTCTTTGATTTGAAAGCAGACTTGTCTGCTTGTAAAGTGATTTTTTCCGGTTCATCGTCATCATCATAGTAATCTAATTGAGAACTTGGAGAATTTTTACTCACTGGCACCTCCTTGTCAAACTGGTTGTCTTCATCGTCATCGTCATCATCATCGTCGTCATCGTCGTCATTATTGTTATCTTCGTCGTCATCATCATCACGTCCTCGATAGCCATTCTTTTTTCTCTTATTTGTGTTATTTTTGAACACAGACTTTGGTTTATCATTTCCGCCTTTGTTTACTGCATTTGGATAAATCACAAACTGATTGTTGTATGAACCTGTCATCACGGATTTATTGTCTCCACCAAATTGAACTTCAAACTTATCAAATATGGCATCATTTTCATATGTATCACATAATCGCTCTCTCAAATGTTCATGAACATCGATAGTCTTTAGCGGTTTGTTTTCCATAGCTAAATCCCATATTTTCACTGTCATATAATCACGGGATGCAATGTATCTCCCATCGTGACTGAATTTGACATCGGAAATAGAACTTGTGATTTCAGTAAAGAAATTATGTGACAGCGGATCCAAATACTCCTCAAATATCTTAGCGTGGCTATCACAAAGTGAGTTTGATCGCATGTCCGACAATTTGATTGTCCCTTTCGAAGATGAGTACATGAACAAATTACATTGTGATGGATGGAATTCAGCACTAGTGATAACTTCGGTCAATTCCTCCATATTCGCAGGTTTGATATCGACAATGTTGAAAGATTGATCAGCAATGCCCAAATTCCATAAATTGATTCTCAAATCATCAGCACTAAGATACGTCTCTTGATCTGAATTGACAGATATTGAGTTGATATGATAAGCATGAGCATTGGCATAAATCTTTTTAGGTTGAGCTGAGATCAATTTGTCGTGTAACTGTAATTGAGGCAATTTCAACGATGAGATACCAATGTCAGTACTAGGCAAATGGGTCAGCCCGTTTAAATTGTTTTCCGAAACTAGTTTGATTTGTCTCTCTTGTATTTTCCATAACTTTATAGTCTTGTCATTTGTCGACAATAGATAAAGGGAATCGTTACCACTTTTCAACCATTTTATTTTGTTAATTTTTTCTTCAATTTCCAATGATTTCAAATAATCAAATTCGGCATCATGACTTTGGAATTCTGTAAAAAATTTATACTCACAACCTTGCTTCGGTTTGGTTTCAGCTCTTTCAAACAAAACAACTCTTCCCCCTTTATCCCCAGTAGCCAAAAAATCACCTGTATGATCAAATTCAACTGTTGATATAATATCTGCTTCTGTGATGTTCTCAATGTCCCCCTTGTCGCCAAAGCATTGTGAAAACTTCCAATTTTTATCAGACGGCATTATATTTGTGATTTTGTTGATGCGATTGATGATACACTTGTTAATGGGACACTAAGGTATTTCTTAAAGTTTAAAGGCTTCAATTGTTATAAGGAATTGAGAAATTGATGGCTGAAGCTGTTGTGTTGTGATTTGACGTTGACCAATGGATATGGATCCAAAAAGAAAAAAAAATTATGATTGGAACTTTGAAATTGATAATGTAATTTGTAGAAACAAAAAAAATTGAACAACTATTTTAAGAATTGACCAGAAACTCTAATGAAAATGATGAACTGATCTAAACTAAATTGGTAATTCACAAAGAAGTTAAAATGTAATTAATAGAATAGAGTATAAAACGGAAAAGTAAAAGGAAAAGAAAGTAAGAAAAAAAAGGGAGTTGTTGTTAATTAATAAGGGAGTTTTTTTTTTTGTTTGTCGATTGGATTCTTGCGTTGAAAGAGATTTGGGTATAATGTTGTTATAGTGAATTTGGGGGACTGACTGACTGACTGTTAACTAAAACAATCCGCACTAAATGAGAATTTGAACCGTTCTCAATGAATTGGAATGAGTGAGAAAGTAATCATTACTCGTCCATATGTAGGTCTCTCTCCAGCAATTACTAACTTCTTGGTGCACTTGGTGGCACCTACGAGAAAAAATTCTATGTACAAATTGTGTGACAGAATGGACATTCATTAATTGTGGTAGTGCGAGTCCAAAAGACAAAAGACAAACAACCTAATATCTCTTACATTGGCAACCAAATATTGTACTTCTCTTTCCAACAGCACACGTTTGCACAAGTTTGCACAATTCAAATATTACCGAAAGTACCATTTGATTACAGGTAATGGCCATTTTGAACAATTAAGATCTATGACACTTTGTGGTTGTGTTGCCTAGTTGCACTAGCATAATATAAAACTAAAGTGTGTGAGGTTTGAGGTTTGTTCACTTTGTGATTTACTGGTAGTGATTTGCAACGAATAAGCAAACCAAGTTTTAAAAGATATTCTGAACTGAACATGATAAAATAGCTATCAAGCTTTTTTTTTGTTACTCTGTTAATCTCAGTAAATGTAATGGGATTTTCGTTTTTTTTAAAATATGGTCCTGACGATAGTCACCGAAACTTGACACAACAACGTAGAACACGACATTACCTATAAATCTCAATGTAGTTTGGGTACGTAAACAGATTTTGATCAAATAGTTTATGGTTTTATTATAATTTTATACAGAAGTTAATTAACAAATACTTACTATACAGTAATCAGCAAAACTTAGTTAGCTTTTTTAGCAGCATCTTGTGGAGAAACTTTTCTGTCAGAGGTGAATCTCTTTCTTTGTGGTGGAGTTCTGATTTTTCTGTCAGTTCTTGATCTAACTCTAACAATTCTGGCGTGGATAGCACAAGAGACACAGTAGTGTAATTTGTTGTATAATTTTGGTAAAGCGTATTCAGCGTAGACAGAAGCTTCAGACAAATCTCTGACAGCAGCAGCTTCAACCATGTTTCTGATGGTGACTCTCTTGATGGCTTTATCCTTTGGAACACATCTAGCACAGTTCAAACATCTGACTGGTTTAACGTGACCTCTACCTTTCTTGTTTCTACCGTTGGAAGCTCTCTTTTTTGGCATGTTTAACTAAAGTAAATGCTGTTAGTATTCAATGTTGCTAGGAGACTTGAAAGAAGTCAGATATACATTGTTTATTGTATTTGTTGGAAGTGTATTGAGTATTTTTTGTCCTAATGAATAAATGACTAGTTTTCTTTATGTTGGTCTTTCCAAATATTAATTGCAAGTTATAACAATCCCTTGGTAATTATGATTCATCTGTATAATATCCATCAATTGGTAATAATTTCAAATTCAATACATCATTGTTCAAAATCTCTCCCAATAAAAATGACTCTATTTTTTAATTCATTTTCATGATTATCGGTTTCCATTCTTCTTTGATGGTTCTGTAGTTGTTGTAGTTCACTTAAATGTCATATCCAATCTATTTTCAATATGTATATCTGTATATGTAATCAAGAACATACTTTTTACTTACTGAATAAGAAACAAAAGAAAACCTATTCGAATTTCAAATCTGAAAATTTTTTTGTAAGAGTGCGAATGTTCCTCTCCCATAACGGCATAGTGTAGAGATAAAACAAAGCGTACGGTATAAAGAAGTAGAAAAAAGCTGTGTGCGTGTAAAAGTGCACAAATTTTGTTTTTAGGGCTATAGCCCTAATCTCTTTATTTGGTTTTTCTCAGAATTTGATTTGGTGATATATTGTGGTAATAACGATGGATGGTATAAGGCATTAGTGAAAACATATGAATTCATTTAAGATACACGTCTTTCACGCCCCATCCTAGGTGTAATTGAGGTCACCGTCCATTTAATTATTACCAGCACATTACTTTTTATGAAAATGTAGATTTTACCTAAATTTGGTCAAAAGCTTGCTTGTAAAAATTTATGATAGAAAGCAAAAAACAAGGAGAGATCAAGCCAACACATATTAAGAAATCACTAATTCCTGTATTAACTCTCAAATGAAAAATCAACTACTTCTACAAGAGTAATCATTGGCGAATAACTATGGTAATGGTCAACAAGACTCTAAATGCAGTATATATGCTTCACAGCTCGAACAAAGAGTAGACTTGTGGAATGTATAATACACGGTTATTGTTGGAGGTTTGGTCCATTTCGGTTTATTCTCTTATCTGAGGCGAGCGCTACACGTGACTAGCTGTTTTTCCAAACCAATTAGATTCCTCCAATAAGTGCGACAACATTAGGCAAAACCAGAAACAACAGAAAAATTATTAGCTGATTTTGAAGAAAGTTAAAAACATATAAGTCGATTATATCCACTTTAATCAAAACCATACCAACAACACACCCACTACACACACACTTATCTATTTTTCACTAGACACATTTGGTTTATTATCTATTCTTTTATAAAAAATAGTATGTTCCATACCTATAGGATATATCCTGATTGGAATAAATTGCATGACAAAGTAGACTCAGATGAGATGAACAACTGAAATGAAAAATCCGTACTCGACAAATAAAAGTACCACCAATAAATCAATTTACATATATTGAAGAGCAATATTTATAACTATTTCATTATTCAATAATTGGAGCAACTATTTTTATATGGATTGCAGTTAATTTGACGACAAGAAGCAAACCCCGAGTTCAATTTATATAAACTCAAGATCTACTTTCGTGCACAAATTTGTTCTTAAACCTTTTCATAATACTAACATATGAATTTATAGATTTTCAATAATGCTTTCTCGTACTACATTCAGAATTGCTAGACAACAAACTAGATTATTATCTACTTCCAGAGTCTTATTAGGTGCCAAAGCTGCCCCAGAAACTGCCGTTAAACCAGCCAAAGATTTAGCTGAAGTCACTGGTGCTGCCTCTTTGATTGGTCCTGGTGCTAAAGAAGGTACTATTCCAACTGATTACGAACAAGCTACTGGTTTGCAAAGATTAGAACTTTTGGGTAAAAGAGAAGGTGTCGATGTTTTCGACATGGAAATGCCAATCAGTGAAGGTAAAGGTACCATGCAAGATCCTTACTTGGTCCCAACTTACATTGGTTACAGATATGTTGGTTGTAAAGGTACTCCAGAACAAGACCACAAACCATACTGGATGAAAGTCGAAGAAGGTAAAGTCTCTAGATGCTGGCAATGTGGTACTGTCTTGAAGGCCAAATACTTGGGTGAACCAGGAATGGCTCATCATTAGACAATTGAGAAGCATGAGTGTTTCTGCTTTTGTTGGGTAGTTTTTGAGTTATAGTAAAAAAGCTCACGACAGACCCCCAACAATTGCTATATTCTATTTTTTATATATATTTCATGGTTCTCTTTTGGCGAACTCTACTAAATGTCATATTATGATTTTGATTTCATTTTTTAGTTTTTATATACTTTTGCAGTTCTAATTATAGTCATTAAAATGTTGTGTCTACACTTTACCAATGTGTTTATATTTTGAAGTTTCAAAGATAAGAATAAGTTGACGATGACACGTTGGCACAAATAAAGTACAGCAATCATAAACCAATCAATATCAAGCAACAATGTAGCACAAGTCTCCGTACTGAACGCTTTTGATATTGTGGCTATTCGTTAATCCATTTGCTTTTTTATATAAAAAACTGAAAACTTTGCTGCGGCGGCACCCATACTGTTGTTAGAAGTTTATTCGGTAAATCTCTTCAATTTGGTCTGGTAACTAGCGGGATAAACAAAGCAATTTCAAATAAGCCGCACAAGCATCCAGGAATGGAAAGGGTTGCACGGTTATTAAAGGAGAAAAAAAAAATAAAAAAAGCGAGAATTGCGAAAATCTTGATACAAGATGAAAACGTTTACTTGTAAGTACAGATATATAAATAAGGATAAATTTCTCTACAAATACTAGCTAGATGTGACTATTTATCAGGAACTGTTTAGAATTTGAAACTTCAGTAAGTTTTTTTTGCACTTTAACAACATGACTATCAAACAAAAGGTATTATTTTTAGAAAAACCAAACGTCGATGATCTCAAACAATTTGAAGTTAAATTCGATTGTATATATTATACTTTGTCAACTTTAGAGCAACTTCTCATTGATTTCCGAACTAGTCTTAAAGATATTGAAGGAATATATTGTGGTTGGAATGGGTTTGGTGTGTTTGGAGGGTTTAGAGGTAAATTACTTGTTCACGCTCCCCGACACTTGAAAATAGTTGCAACATGTTCCGTTGGTTACGATGCTTTTGACATTGAAGGATTATCAGAAAGGAACATTATTCTTACAAATGTTCCATCACCATTTGCTTTTGAAGCTGTTGCAGACTTGGCATTGTATAATGCCATTACTAGTTTTAGAAATTTCAAGCTATATGCCGAGAATCTTAATAATAATCAATATGCTCACTCAGGAATTTCAAGAACATCTATGCTTCATGGTGAATTTGATCAAAGTTCTGGAAAGGCAATTGTTGAACCAGTGGTTGGACATACTTATGGGTATGCCTGTTGCAAAAGAGATAATTTATCACCTAGAGGACACAATGCTGTAATAGTCGGTTTTGGACACATTGGTGAACTCATTGGAAGAAGATTAGCATGCATCGGCATGAACATTCATTACGTTAAACGAACCAGACTTTCGGAATCTCAAGAAAAATCATTGGGGTATGAAGTGACTTATCATGAAAGTTTAGAAGAAACAAAAGATATTGCTGACTTGATAATTATTGCTTGTCCAGGAACTCCTTCAACCAGACACATGATAAATAAACAGTTAATAAGTAGTATGGAAAAACCTTTTAGAATCATCAATATTGGAAGAGGGTTTGTAATTGACGAAGATGCTCTAGTGGGAGGGTTAAAAAGTGGTAAAATATTGTTTGCTGGTTTAGATGTATTTGAAAATGAGCCAACCATACATCCAGACTTACTCGGTAGAGATGATGTTGTGTTAACACCACATATTGGTTCCGGTATTGCCGAAAATTATAGGTTCACAGCACATGAAAGTATGAAAAACATTGAAATCACACTTCGAGGATACGACGAAAAAATAAGTAGAGTAAATTAGTTTAAGTTATAGATTTAATGTAAAGTCAAGCATCTTTTACCTATATTTGCGAAATCCTGCTTCATTGTTGGACATCATATTAAAAGAAAAAACAACTCCTATGTTAGAGCTAGTCGTGCTCAACACAAAACCTGATGTGAAACAATGAAACTTTCGACGATTCTACAAAAGTGCGGAAATTGCTTGAAATCAAAGATATTGCTACTAACTAACTACTTTGTACAATTATAAAACTCCCACCAACATAGAGACAATGCTGTCTATATATATAGGTGTTTACAAGGCATTGTATGATTACGCTGCCCAGGCAGAAGAGGAATTGAATATAAAACAAAATGATCTTTTATATTTGTTAGAAAAGTCGGATATTGACGATTGGTGGAAAGTGAAGAAACGGGTCGTCGCAACTGGAGAAGAAATTGTTGATGAACCATCTGGTTTAGTACCATCAACTTATATTGAAGAAGCTCCTGTAATTAAAACAGCGACTGCATTATATGATTACGATAAACAAACGGAAGAAGAACTTTCATTTAATGAAAATGACAAATTTAATGTCTTTGATCTCAATGATCCAGATTGGATTTTAGTTGGTGACTTAGCAAAGGAGAAGTTTGGTTTTGTCCCATCAAACTATATTCAACTTGATTCAACAGTAGAGCCAGCACAGCATCAACAGCAACAGCAACAGCAACAGCAACAACCACAACAGGTTTTCCAACCACCACCACAACAACAGCAGGCTATTCCACAGCAACAGACTCAGATTCCTATCAACAATTTTCCTCCACCTCCTACACATAAAGATAGAACACCGGATTTCCCTGCACCACCTGCTCATAGGGATAGATCACCAGAGCATCCACCTCCAACTCCTGAAAAGGACTATCCTCGTATGCTTGAACAAGAGCCAAGGTCTTTGGGTTCTAGATACGACCGACAACCAGAGGGTAGAGAAGAGGAAGAAGATGAAGCACCTCCACCAATGCCATCTAGACCAACTGGGTCAAATATCGTGGCACCAGAACCAGTTGTAGGTCGTTCTAACACCTATGAACAAGAAGAGAATGTTGAACATAGTGAGCATTCGTATGATGGAGAATTTTTCACTTGGTATATTGACGAGGTTGATGGTAGAAAGAAAAGAGCAATCAAACTTTCAATTGGCCAAGGGTTAGTAATCATTAAACCAAACACTACAAACCCTAAGAAATTGAGGATGAGATCTTCATCTTCTCTTGACAACCAATGGAGAATCAAAGACTTGATCACATTTAATAACGAGAAGAAACACGTATTTTTAGAATTTAAGAATCCTGCTGCATCATTAGAGTTACACGCTGGATCAAAAGATGTCGCTGAAGCAATAATGGCAATCTTGGGTGATTTGAAAGGTGCCGAAGCTGCCCATGGTTTGAGAGAAGTCGCTAAAGCATCAAAGGCAAGTGCCAATGAAAGAAACAGAAAAATAGGTAGATTACTTTACGATTTCGAGGCACAGGGTGATGATGAATTGGATTGTAAAGAAGGTGACGAAGTGTATATCATTGACCAAAAGAAATCCAAAGACTGGTGGATGGTGGAAAATATTGCAACTCGTCGTCAAGGTGTTGTTCCATCAACCTATATTGAAATTATTAGTACATCCAATTTGGATAAATTGACAGATGGTCCATTGAGAAGAAAATCCACGAAATCAAAGGGAAGAGTCGTTGAAACAAAAGACAAACGCAGTTCCCATCATAGAACCAGAGAAGAACGTGATAGAATTAGAGAAAAGGATAGAGCTCAAAGAGATAAGGCCCCTACTTCACAAACTGAACAAGACAAGTCAATGCCAAATTTCCACAGAGTAAGAACTTGGATTGATAGTTCTGGTACGTTCAAAGTTGAAGCAGAATTTTTAGGATGTGTTGAAGGTAAAATCCATTTACACAAGACAAATGGTGTCAAGATTGCAGTTGCTGCCGACAAGTTGTCAGTGGAAGATCTTGAGTATGTCGAAAGAGTTACTGGTACTTCTTTGGAACAATATAAAGAACAAGTAATGAAACAACAAGCAAAGAGAGCAAAATCAAAGAGCAAATCAGGTGCTACTGCGGCTCCTTCGAGTACCAACGAAACAAAATATGCATCATCGGCAACTGCAGCAATCAATGACATTGCTCCACCTAAACCCACAAGACCACAAACAACAACACAAGTATCCAATAATGGTGCTCCATTGTATGACTGGTTTGACTTTTTCCTTGAATGTGGAGTCGACATTGGTAATTGTCAACGTTACACTCTCAATTTTGAACGTGAACAAATGGATGAAAATATTTTGGAAGACATTTCACCATCCTTGTTGAGAACTTTAGGGTTAAGAGAAGGAGACATTATACGAGTCATGAAATATTTGGATGCAAAGTTTGATCGTAAGAAAACACCAGAAGCACCACAACAGAATGGTGGTTTGTTTATTGATAAGAATGGTAATTTGAAAAACAACAGCTCTTCAACTGAAATATCCAAGGTCTCAGCCGATGCCTTGCCATCTCCAGTTAAGACTCAGGTCACTTCTTTTACCCCTGTTAATGAATCTACTCAAAATAATAACAAGATTGAAGATGACGCATGGGCAATGAAACCAGCTGCAAGATCAAGTGAAGATCTTCTCAAACCTTCTCCTCAACCACAAACTCCTCAATACACAGGAGCTTTGTCCGATCTTGTTAACATCAAACCTGTTGGAACTAGCAATGAAAACAAGGCTAAAACAGAGCAAATACCAGTTGAACCATCAGCACCAGCACTTCAACCAATGAAGACTTCAAATACTGCTGCCACCTCTTCTATTCCTCCTCAGGGCCCTGGTGTAACTCCACAAAGAACAGGAACTTTGGTTCCCGTCCAGAAGACAGGCGGTTTAGTGCCTGTTCAAAGAACTGGTGCTGGATTAGTGCCAGTGCAAACAGGTGGTTATTTGCCTGCTCAACCTACAGGGTTTGTTCCAATCACTGCTCAACCTACTGGTTTTATTCCAATTCAAGCTACAGGAATTTTGCAGCCACAATTAACATTTGGTATTGTTCCCTTGCAAACAGGTACAAGTACTTTCAATGCAAATAACAAGACTGCACCACCAAGACCAGACACGGCACCTCCTCCAATTACCACATTTGGACAGCAACCCACGTTCCAGCCTGCGTTTGTTCCATTACAAACAGGCGTAATTACCATGCCTCAAACCACTTTTGGTGGCCAATCCCAACAGTTGCCAACTCAAATAACTGGTGGTGCACCACCGCAAACATCCTTTAACCAACCAGCATTAGTTCCAACACAAAGAACAGGCGGTCAAATTACTGGTGGATTTGTACCACAATCCAATTTTGGTAAGCAAATTACTGGTGGATTTATGGACACTAATACGTTGTCTTTTGGACAACAAATCACTGGAAATGCACAACAACAACCGCCACCATCGACTTCATTTGGACAACAAATAACTGGAGGGTTGCCAGCAACTTCTTTTGGACAGCAAATTACTGGAGGTTTCCCACAAACGTCATTTGGCCAGCAAATGACTGGTGGAGCACCACAGACTTCTTTTGGGCAGCACATAACTGGTGGTAATATGCCAAATACCTCATTTGGCCAGCCATTTTCTCAACAAGCTACATCTAACCCATTTCCTCAAATGGCTAATCAATTTACACAGCAGCAACAATATCAACAACAACAACCAGTAATGAACCAATTTCAACAACAACCGCAGCAACAGCAACAACCATTTTACAATCAATTTCAACTGCAACCTAATCTTAATCAAATGACAAATATGTTTCAGAATACTTCTATATCTTCTCCTGCTACGTTCAATCAACAAATTCCAACCACAACTTTTGGCCAACAACCTCAATTTGAAGGATTTGGATCACAACCATTACAGTCACAACCAACTGGTATGGGCTTTGGAAATGCACCATTGCAATCACAACCTACGGGGAAGAGAGCTAATTTACAAGCAGCAACACCAGATAATCCCTTTGGATTCTAGAAGTATTCCTAGTTCTGTTTTTTCACTTATTGTTATTAAAGTGCATTTTGAACCTTTATTAACTCTTTTATTTTATAATTGTATATCAAACAAAATATTATTCATTATTTCTTATTCCTTTCATAGTTTGTAATGTTTGTGTGTATTTATTTGTGTGTGCTTGGATATCGACGCACGACCACGTATGTAGATTAAAAATGGGGTTGCAAATGGAATTTTCTGAATCGACACAATTGCATATTTCATCTTTTCACACATTGGCTGGTATTAGAACTTTCTTTAGAAATTAGTTTGAACGTTTATGATCAATTAAATAGAGATGATTTATGAATTGAGAAACTTTATTCCATTTATTGAGTTTATTTTGAATCAAGACAATAAAATCTTAGACACACCAATATATGGTGAACTTTGGATAATTGGACCCTTAATTCAAAAGTCCAGTAATTTAAGATTTACATCAACAAAAGACTTTTTGGATTATATTATTCAATTTAATATTATTAGTGGTTACCTGTTAGAATTTAGTAAAGATTTAAATAACAACATCGATATTAAACATTTACCAAAGTTAATAAGTATAAACTTTAAAGGAGTCTTGATGTTGCAAAGCCGATTGAAGGGGAAACAAACATTTTCACAAATATCCAACCCCAAAAATCATAAATCACCAACTAATTTATTACAGAATTTGGAAATGCTGTCGAAGCGTGACATATTGCCGTATACCTCCACTAATAGTAGCTTGTCCAGTGACTTATCGTTTGATGTGGAATTTTTACAAGAATTGATTAATAAACCTACTGCTAGGACAATTTTGAATAAGCAAAAGGCACTGTTGAAAACACCAGAAAAACCTTTCCATTCAATTTGCAGTGATCACAATCATATTAATTTGCTAGCCACTGTTGGGTTAAACAAAAAAGAATATAGTCATTTTGGATCCAAACAAACAATTCCTGTAGATGTTATTCATCAAAGAATTCTCAAGTGTAGAAACATTTTATCAAATGATGTATACAAATGTGTTCAAGAGAGAATTCATTTTTTACCCATTATCAATAATCACACAGATTTAAATTTAGGAGACTGTTCATATTTGGATACTTGTCATAAATTAAAATCTTGCCGTTACTTGCATTATTATACACTTACTCCGATGAAAAAAGAGTTGTCACATAGTAGCAAAGAAGAACAGCAACAAAGACAAATAAAACTAAAAGGTCTCGAATACACTATTGGAGACTGCTTTTCAGAATCGTTTAGAGAACCATTACCTCCTCAATGGATTAATTGTGATGTGAGATGCTTGCCTTTTTCGATATTAGGTAAGTTTGCAGCTATTATTTCTGATCCAGCATGGGATATACATATGTCATTACCGTATGGTACCTGTAAAGATGATGAGTTGTTATCCTTGCCCATGCATGAATTGCAAGATGAAGGTATCATTATGTTGTGGGTAACTGGAAGGTCTATTGAAATTGGGAGACGAGCATTGTTGAAATGGGGGTATCAAATCTATGATGAAATGATATGGATCAAGTTAAACCAATTGAGAAGAACAATTGTCACTGGTAGAACGGGACATTGGTTGAATCATTCAAAAGAACATTTATTGGTTGGACTTAAAGGTAATCCTATTTGGATTAATAAGAGAATCGATACAGATGTTGTCGTTAGTCCAACTCGCGAGACGTCAAGAAAACCTGACGAATTTTACGATATTGTGGAAAGATTGGTGGGTACTCATTCAAGAAAATTAGAGATATTTGGTAGAGACCATAATACTAGACCAGGTTGGCTTACAATTGGAAATCAATTACAAGGAGTTTCACTATTTGAACCAGAACTCAAATATAAGTACGAATTATATAAACAAACAACAACGGGTACCACTGCTACTACTAGTATTAGTATGAGTACTAGTGGTAGTGGTGGAAAATATTAAATTTATGTTTGCTTTTTCTGTTTGATATAATCTCTAATCAAAACACCAGCTCGATTGTCCATGTTTTTCTTTAAATCTTTACGATACCCCAAAAAGAAGGCAATTTCAAAAGCCACGAAAAATGGGGCCAAAACAAGTGCTTGTAAAAGATTATCTAATAAAGCAGGAGCTCTTTTTTCATGTACTCCATGTCCATAAAATTGAGCGAACCAAGAGAATACATGTAATGCAACGGCAATTTTCACAAATTCATTACTTGTAGGAACACTAGTTTCCGACAATGTCAAATAATATTGTTTGATATAATGAGCAAAACTGAATAAAACACCAGCGGCAGGCAAACCAATTTGCCAATCTAATAAAATATAATAAATTCCATAACTCCAAGCCAATAATGACCCTAAATTATAATTTGAATTATTAATGAGTCCACCAAAATTGATTGTCACGGGAGTTAAAAATGCAATTGTGGATAATAAAATAATGGGGATACAAATCAAATGAATTGTGACATTGGTATGATTGAAATGATATGAGCGGTAGAATACCAAATGACTTTCTAAATCAAATAATCCTGGCATAGTGATATGTTTCTGTTGTTGTTGTTGTTGTTTAAATCTCCACAAATCAGAGAATAAATATTACTACTCAATAATCACGTCAGAAAAATAAGGTGTGGTCTTTTTTCGCTCCATTTATATTTTACTAAATTACGGAAATAGAAAATTATTACAAATTGACAAAATCCATTTTGTTGCGCAATTTTTATTGATATTATAAGTGGGGTTATTGTTCGATTCCAACATCCCTCGAACAAAAGAGGTAGGGGAGGCTTAGTGATATTTAATGATTTATCCTAAAAACAGCAACCTTTTCTCCACCTCCTCCCTTCCTTGATGATTTCAATTATTGGTTGAAAAGGAATAGAATTAAAATATACCCAACAATACTTTAAATTGTTATGTTGAGTATACTTTCAATAGCTTTGTTTATAATTTGTTATATGTATATTTGTTCTTTTCGAGGAGGTTTATCTATAAACTTAGTTCTTTTCTTTACTCTCTTACTTCCAATTTAGGTCTCTTTATGGATCTGTTTCTTTTGGAAGTGCCGGATGATGATTCTTCAAAAGCAGTAGCTTGATGTAAATCTCTACCAACATTATCCAAATCTTTAACTTTGTAAATTCTCACAATCCAATTTTCTGATGTGAAGGCTTCTTCAACAACATTCAATTTCGGTACTTCATTGGCTGGGATTTGTTGGTTTCTAACTCTATCAACACCATCTCTACCTCCAAACAATTCAGTGAATCTATGATACGATAACTTATACATCAAAGAATTCTTCATTGCCAGTGATGCATCTTTATCCACTTTATATTCTCCTCGGTCAGTGAAGTAGTCTCTTTCTTTGATTTCATCAGGCCAGATACCTTCAGCAATTCTTACCATCCATAAGAATTTGTTAATATCATCACCAGAATAACCCAATAACCCTCCAAATATAACTAACACATAATCAACATCGTGTTGTCTCAAAATTTCATACGACACATCTTCAGGGGAAGACATTGCCTTACCAACAGTGGCAATATGTGTGTTATTCCATGTATTGTTATCAACAAGTGTGGTTCTATCAGCCATACCCCCGATTTGATAACCATAATCCCACCAGGCCATAACTTTGGCATCTTCTGGTGTATTCATTCTTAACCAGTAATAGGCTTCTCTATAATCATCAATGATATGTTGTGAGCCATCTGGGTTTCTGGATGCTAAAACAACTGATGGTGATGAATAAGCATTCGATGTTACCCAAGTACAATGTAAAACAAAGTAGAAAAGGTAAAATGTAAATGTCAGTAAAACCAAAACTTTTGACAATAATCCAGCAATTGGAAATTTGGAACTTGATTTTTTGGTTGAGCTCTTGGATTCGTCACTAACGTCATCATCATACTTTCCAACTTTCTCAGTGAACAAATCAACAATGTCCAAATAGACATCAAACAATTTAGATAAGGCAATTGCTGCAGCAACACAAATGACTGGAGTCAAAGTCAACATCAATCTTACCATGACACCAGCAAAATAAGAACACAATACACTGTAAATGATAATGAAAACGTGTTCATCCTTCAATTCTTGGAAACATAAATAGATACCAGCGGGGAATAACCAAATAAGCATACTAGTATCGAAAAAGAATGCTGGCCAAGCAGTAGGTTGATGTTCAGAAACAGAAGCAATAATTGGAATATGAATCTTGGCATAATTTGTATCCCATAAGGAATAAAATCTACCTGTCCAAGGAGCAATCCAACCCATTGCTGTTAATCCAAATAATCCACCAATACCTAATCCAACAACAAGTACAATGGAAACTATCAAGAATGATTTAAATTGTTTGGTTGGAACTTTTGATTTAACATAATCACCAAAAGCCACTAATTGTAACAATCCAAATACTCCTAATGCAGCCATATGATCATTTGATCTAATTGGTAAAAACCCAACGAATGGAATCTGCATTGATGCCAAAGTACCCAAGGCATACCATGTAGTATAAGCAGTGTAAAGTTTGGCATTATAACGACCCATGAAAATCAAGACAAATACGTGTAATGGAATCAAATTGGTAATGAAAACATATCCACCCCAAGCACTAACCATATAGAAATAGAATAATGCTGTCAATGTGGCATAGAAAACTGAACCCATTTTCATTGATTTAATCCAGAAATAAAATGTTGCCATTAATAAAGTAATGGCAATTGCTTCATTATCATAAGAACCAGCCACTGATCTTGAAATATAACCTGGGGCAATCCCCATAAATATAGCTGCCAATAATCCTGCACTAGAATCCTTCATTTCTTTAGTCAAAAAATAAGTACAAATTGCAGTTAATCCCGAGAAAACTGGTGCTAATAAAACACAAATATTTCTAATATCAACGGGTAAGGCAAACCAATCACGTAAAATATGCCAAATGGCACCTGAAGTCACCATTAAACCGGGATATAAAGTACCACCAGTGACTCTTCCCAATGGGTACCAAGTTCTATCATCAAACCAATTCAAAAATTCATAAAAGGAATGAGTGACTAAATATTTGGTTGCTCGGAAATTGAACCAAGGATCGAATTCATGAATAATACTTTCAAATCGAATCACGGAAAATAAACGAGAAGAAATAGCTGCACCTGCTATCGATATAAATATAATAACTTTTAATAAAACTCTAATCAGTTCAACATCTATCCCCAATACTTTCAATTGAGGTTTAGATGATATGGTAGAAGCCATTGCTGAATATTGTTCCTGTTATTTTGTTGCCAAGTTTGAAAAATTGGCAGTGCTTCAAGATTTTTTTTTTGCTTTGAGCTTAGCTTGGGAAATTCAATCTCACACCGTGTTTTTTTTTTTTTGATAACAATTCAGGGGTCGTGTGTGAAGTACAAAGAAAACCCAAGATTTAATTGCAACCAATGCTAAACACATTTTGATAATTAATATTAAATTGAAATTAAATAAAAAGCAAAAAGTACACAAGATCTACTAATAAATCTAACTAATAAGGCAAAATTAAAATGAAACTAAATGATGAAGATTAAAATTAAAAAAAATTTATGACAAATAGAATTAAACCCAAAGTTCAACAATGTATGTTATATCTCTAAAACGAACTCCACGTCCAATTGGCAGGAACACTGCCTACCAATTGATCGTTTCTACTATTCCCATTATCATTTGAAACGGCCACAATATTATTACTAGCATTATTATGAGGATAGTTATGTGTTTGCGTTGGTGTTGGCGTTGTAGGAATAAAATTCAGCTGAGATTGGTGAGCACCAGTATCAAGTCCAGATTTTGAGTGCACGTTTGTTCTTATGCTGCTGTGAGTATTGTTTTGCTCAGTTGACGATTCGGTTATACTAGGTTTAGTACTGTGAACATTAACTCCAAACTCTTTCGCTATGAATTGATTGTATTCTTCAATACAGTTGTCACACACTTTTGATAATGTACCTCTACCTCCAGTGGTAAATTGTGCTAAATGATTAATATATAGACTGTGTGAAGTATGTTGTTTACAAAAAATTCCTCCACATTTACGACAATGGTGTCTTCTCTCAAAGAAATTGAACACTTTAGGACAAGTGGGTATACCACATTTCAAAGCCACTTCATCTTTGATCCAATGCTTTCTAGTAGGTGGAGCTCTCAGAACAAAATCATAGTTTTTACCATTGTTTGAATTGAACGACAAAAATCCAGTTAATGATCCCAATTGTCCACTCGTGGTAGACATACTTGAATCAATTGAGATCCCAGAATCAGTTGAACGAACAGATGCATTTGATGAATTGGCTACAACATCCTTTTTGTTAAATGCTTGTAAATAGGATTCATAATGATCTTGTGATTGCTCTTGATGATTCTGTTGTTGTTGTTGTTGCTGTTGTTGATTATAATATAGTTGTTGTGGAGAAGACGAAAGATCTTCAGGTGAATTTGACTGCGATCTGCTAGGTGTGGATAATCCATTTTGCGACACTCTAAGAACAGCCGGAACATACATGGGATTTCTTAATCCTTTGATTTGTTGTAAATGTTTTGTTGAGCGAGCATGATTAAGGTGGTGGTTTTGCGAATTCTGAGTTGGTGATTCGGGGCTTATATTAGTACGACCATGTATAACTTGTTGTTGTTGCTGTTGCTGTTGTTGTTGTTGGAAGTGCATTTTTGGAATCAGTGGTTTTCTTTTCGCATTAAAATCAGTCGGTGGTACAACTGCTGCTGGAATACCGGATGCTGGATGTGGATGAGGGAAATTTGTATAAGTTTGTGATTGAGGATGATGGTGTTGTTGTTGTTGCTGATTCTGCTGGATCTGTTGCTGTTGCTGGTGTAATTGGGGATGTGTCAATTGTCCAGGTAATAATTGGTGCTTTGTACGACCGGCGTTTGGTGATGTATTGAATTTCTCCGGTTGCAATTGTCGTTGGATTGCGTTGAGTTGATTTTGTTGGATGTCATTATGATATTGAGATAAACTAGAGCCTGATTTATTTGATGGATTTTCTATTGGACCAGTGGACTTTTGTGCAGCATCATTTGAAGGTGATGAAAGCTTATGGTGTTGTTTTGGTTGTCTAGTTAAACTTGCAAATGATGACAAATCAACTTCAGCAGGTTGATACGGTTCTTTCACTAGTTTACTTTTCGCTTCCTCTTCACTTGCTATTGATATATCATCAGGATTAGTAACTGGTCTAGGGGACAAACTTAATTTCTTCAAGGCTTTCAACGTTAAATTTTGTTGTTGTGCTATATTATCCTCGTCAGTTTCATCGCTGCTATCGGCTCTAGTTCTGGATGAGCTGCCATCGAAAGGTAATTGTTGTCCAATTTGACAATCTTCCTCAGGCTTTTGGATGCTTGATAACACTGGGGCTTGGATGAATGACAGAAAATTCTTTGAATTATTTATTGTTGAATTGCTGCGCATTAAATTGTGAGTACTTATGGTGCTATTATTTCTATGCATTTGTGGCACATTACTAGCTGTGTTATTGCCATTATTTGTTATAATCGAATTTGTTAATACTTGCTGTTTTAGTGACTTTAAGGATGCTGTTGATAGGACTGATTGGAAAGATTGAGTTCTTGATTTACTCAAATCTTTTTTGGCAAAGGAAAGATCGGATTTTGTAGGCGAGTTTTCATCTTTGGTGTCATTATCTATAGGTTTGTCTGTCACTGAATTTATGGCTTCTTCATTTCTGGTGTCTTCTTGTTTTGGTTCTGGTTCATGTGTTTCCACCTGGTGCGTTTCTTCTTGTTGTGGTTGTTCATTTTGGTTATTTTGGTTATTTTGGTCATTTTCTTTGGTGGTTGTGCTGGAGGACGATGTATTATTAATTGTGAATTTATTATTGTTGTCGTTTTTGTTAATATCGTCCTCAATATTAGCGGCGGTGTTGATAGTGATGGTGGTTGACATTTGAGAATAAAGTTATCACCGGTCTATAAAGGAGGAAGGGGGTATAAGAATGAGCTAATAATAACAATAATGTTGAAGTAAATAGATAAAGAAATAATTTGTTGTTGTTGTTGTTGTGAGTATATGTAAATGGTAGTCTAAATTAAATGAAGATGCTATTTAAATGACGTATATGAGATAAGATATGATTTGATATAAAAATATTAGAATGAATCGTTAATGTCGAAAGCAAATTCAAAGGTTGTTTAATTCCCACCACCAAAAAAAAATATATAAGTATATGTAAGAATTTAAAAATAAACCATAAAAAAAAAGAAAGACGAGAGAGAGTGTGTGTAAGAAACAACAAAAAAAAAAGAAAAGAACAAAGCAAAAAAGCAGAAGAAGAATTAAGGGAAACGAAAAAAACTTTAAACAAAGAAATATAATAAATACTTTAAGTATAATAATAATATTGTTGTTGTTGATGTTGTTGTTGAGTTTAATAAGATGTAGTATTAACAATATATAATCTACTTTAACTTTGTTATTTGTTACTTGTAACCATAATTGGGGACAAGTGGTGTGAGACACAGTATGTGTGTATCTAGGAAGGAAATTGATAACAATGTTGCAGATTCCATCAAAAAAAAAAAAAAATAGAATTAAAGTCAACCACCCCTAACAAAGATGATCGAAGAACCAATTAAATTTTGTTATTTTCTTATATGTATCTCCCCTATTTGTAATTATCGGAGATGAATCTACACAAAGCTTCGAGAGTTTTTTTTCGTTGCAGGGGTGGGACAGGTGGGTAACGAATAAAACGTCGATTGTCTTTCCTCTACGATTGTTCTTTAACGGAATTGTGTTCCTTAAAACAAAATCAGTTCTGCACGTGATATAATCTCCTATCGCTAGTAGTAAGTTTTAATTTTTTTGATTAAAAGTACACTCATCAGTCTATTGTCGTAGATTTCGCATACTTGTGATAATATCTGGTGTGTACACTACTTTTTTGGTTTGTATTGTAAATTACAATTTTTTTATTGGTTAAAATGATAATTGTTAACAAGTCTTTTTTTTCCCCGGGATTGAATCCGGAAACTACCATTAATTCACTCATTCTACTCACTCACCTTACACCCTCACTCACTCAAACAATTATATCAACCCAAAAAAAAAAAATCTTCACTACACCAATAACAAAGAACCAATAGTTCAATCTAATAAACCATCCTTCCCCCTAGCCTGCCACAACAACATGATTTCTCGTATTGGATTATTGAAAAGACCTACTGTGTCCACTTTAAATAACTATGTCAAATTACAATCGACATTAGCCCTTAAAAGATACACCTCAACCGTACCAGCAACTTCAAATCAAGAACAAGAAATATTGGTTGCCCAACGTAAAAATAGACCTACATCACCTCATTTACAAATTTATGAACCACAATTAACTTGGATCATGTCATCATTCCATAGAATCACTGGTGTTGCTATGGCTGGTGCCTTTTATGCTTTAACTTGTGGATTTGCTGCTACTTCAATTTTAAATATTCCATTTGATACTACTACTTTAGTATCTGCATTCACCACATTACCAACATTTGCTCAATATGGTATCAAAGCTATTTGTGCTTATCCATTTGTTTATCATATTGGTAATGGGATTAGACATTTGGTTTGGGATTTTGGTAAAGAATTAACCATCCCTGGTGTTTATAGAACTGGGTATGCTGTTTTGGCTGCTACTGCTGTCATTGGAAGTTATTTAGCTTTCTTATGGTAAAAAAAAAAGTATATATATAGAACCATCATCTATATCTATTTATATTATTATTTATAGTATTCCTGTTTATTTATAAATGTACCTTTACATGACAGTATGCAATTTCTTGGTGTGGTTTGTTGTTCATGCTCACAGTCAAAGATATTTAGTAGCATATGTTCAGTTATTGTTCTACATAGGTGAATCGCTATAGTTCAAGTAAATGTTCATCAATTTTTCGTAATCTAGAAATAAGTAAACTCCATCCCATAATAAATGAGGGGGTGGGAGATAAATAAAATATATACAGATAGAAAAGAATAAATAAATAGATAGATAGACAGACAAATAACAAACTAACTTTTAATTAACCCCAATCAAACCAAAATAGCAACCCTTTCTTAAATCACTTTTCTAAAAACATGGTGTCAAAACATAAACAAGGAGTATCATTAGTACAAAATCCACAATTGAATTTGAATTTCTTCTTCAATAAAAGGTCATTATTCACTCGATTCATATTTTTATTCTCATCATTATTATCATTGTTTGTAATAGAATGAGTATCGTTATTCACATTACTGGAGCCACTCATGTCATTGCCATGGATTTGAACTTTCCCAAATACTTCTTCTTCATCATTCATCAATTTTTGTCGATCATCTAATACTAATCGATTAAGAAAATCATGTTCATCCATAAATAATTCAAGATCACCACCATCCAAGTTATTAGGTACGGCAAAGTTACTACCACTACTATTGGTATTGCTACTGCTACCGGTTCCACTGCCATTACCATTACTAACAGTTGTACCAATATCATATTCTTCACCACTTTCACCAATACCACTTAATTGAGATATTTGACTAGAGCTTTCTTCAATAGTTTCAGTTTGTAATTGTAAATCTTGGAATTCTGAAAACAAATTGACTGGTTTAATAGGTTTCAATAAATCAGGAACAAATTGACCCATTCCAGATTCATTGAGTGTATCACCAACGACACCACCTCCACCGCTATCACGACCACCACCACAACTATTAGTACTGTTGTTATTGTTGGGATCTATGTCCATATCTTGAAATGTTGATCCTGATAAAATTCCTGAAAGTTTATCATTATTAAACATAGCATGATTCTTCATTGCTTGTGGTATTGGGGTGGTTGTAGAGCCAGCTGTTGTTGTAGTAGTAGTAGCTCCGGTTGTCATTGAAGGAATAGATAATGAATATTGTGATGGAGGTGGTGGTTGAAGTCCCAAATTATTCAAGGTTTTACCACTTTGTTCATTTCGTTTAATAGCTTTGAATTTCTTTCTTACTTCCACATAATGATCAACTTGTTTATTAAGGGTTTCGGAAGATATGCCAGGATTTTTCTTGACACTTTGAATGATATTTGAAGATTTAGTCAAATAGTTTAAAAATTTATTCAAATCATTTAAATTATTAATTGCTTCTAATTGATCATACCTTGATTTTGAGCTTGAAGTTGATGATAATGATGATGATGTTGGAATACCACCAGCACCAGTGGTACCTGGGCCCGTTGATGTTGTAGTGCTGGTCAATATTTTCTTATTATTATATTTAACATTACTTTTCAAAGCATCAAATGTAATCACTCCATTTTGAACAAAACTTAATTCTTTTATTTGATTAGTCAATACTTCAATATAATTTCGAATCACTTCTTGTTCTTTCAATTTAGATAAATACGACATTTGCATATTTGATAAATGTTTTTCTGGATCAACTTCAATTGGTGGTATCGGTATTGGTACTTCAGCCAGTGGTGTTCCTTTAGCTGATGCTGTTTTCGATTTTCTTGCTGTAGTTGTTGTTGATTTTGCTTTTGCTTTAGATTTGGTGCATGCAATCGGTTGCTTTTCTTGTTGTTGCTGCGGTGGCTGTTGTTGGGATGATGATATTGGTACGATTGGCGAAGATGTCTTATTGTTGTTTGGTGTTAATGATTTCAAAGGAGTTGGTTTACTTGACTTTAGGTTAATATCCTCTGGTGATATAACTGTTGTATTCTCTGATGATTTAATCTGATTCAATAAGTCGGTATTTGAATTTAATGCAATTTTTGCCTCCAATGTTGAATCCTTTTTACATTTTGTTTTCTTTTTGGTTATCCCATTACTGGTGCTAGCATTTATAGGAGTATTGTGATTTCCATTACCGACAGTAGCATTACTAGTTGCGGTAGTAGTGATGGGGGTGGTAGTGTTGTTGTTGGTGACGGTGCCATTTTTAGAAATTTTCTTGTCGTCAATAGTAATATTCCCATGAGAATCATGAGTTGGTTTCCTTCCTGGTCTTGGTCTTGGAGGTAATACCCATCTTCTTGATGTATTTAAACTACTGGAATCATTTGGTCGGGCAAATGACAGCTGGTTCATCAGAAGAGATAGTTTCCCCGTAGGTATAGGATTGAATTTGGATGTTTGGGACATAGATGCTGGCATTGGTTTGGGAGCAATCGCTGGTTGGATTTTATGATATTTGGTTGCGATCGGTTGAACACTGGGACGTGTCAGTGATTTAGCTTTATTTGGTTGAGGATTAGATAGTAGTTTTGGATTAGTTTTGATTTGCTTGCAAGGTGGTTGCGAAGGTTGGTTTGATTTTGGTTTTGATAGTTGCGGAGATATAGAAGTTGTTTTCGTTAGATTTGATTGTGAGGCTGTCAAAGGGGTTATCAAAGGACTTGATTTTGGTGCTACCCCTGTTGTTGGTGCTGTTGGTGTAGGTGTTGGTTTCACCGACACTGATTCTTTCGTTGCCGGAGCCGAGATAGGTTTCGACTCATTTGTTATAGATGAAGTATTCATAGGTTTAGGTATTTGTTTTATCTGGATAGAAGTGTCAGATAGACTTGGTTTATTTGGTTCTTTATTTATCATCAGAGACATTCCGATAATGTTATCATAAACTGATAGAATAAAAAAATGGGGGTTCTTGATGTAATAATCTTTTCTGGTCTTTTTTTTTTTCTTCTGCTATTCAATTCCGTTTTGAAAAGATTGTTTAATTAATGAATTATTTCCTTTTTTGTCTCCTTGTACACACACACATATACACACACTTAAACTTATTTGTTTGTTCCGTCTTTCCATATATTACAATTGTTACAAATGTGTTTGTGTATATTGTATAAGGGGGAATATACATGAATGACTTGTAATAAAATCTATAAAGGAGAACAATTACTAGAGTCATTAATAGATAGTTATAAAAAGTGTCTATACGATACAGTTGCGGATCAAAAGGAAAGTAAATGAAAATCTAACGATATTTTGTCCTTTAGCCCCAAAATAAAAAGCCCAGAGAATTAAGGAGTTTAGTGTCGGCTTGAATAATGCTTAACCCCTGAGATTCATCATTATTAACCTCTCTATTCTTGGTAGATATACTGGATCGATGATTTGCGTGACTGATTCATAATTAAGGCTGTTATTACGAATGATTGATTACAGTTATTATTAGTAGTAATTATTAGGTACTAGTATACCCTCGGTTATCATGTATTTGCGTCTTTACTAAAAAGCATGAACTACTTTTTGGTGCAGCATAGCGTATAACACACATCTAGTTTTTCGTGCACGCTCTTTCAAAAATCTTGGTTCCGATTTTCTTCGTGGGTTGTCTGTTTTTTTTTGTTTGTGATACCAAAAACAACAACAACGAACATCACATATATCATTTTCTACAAAGTCACTTCCAAAAACCACAAATATATACCAGCAATGAGTAGCAGTAATACACCAAACAAACAAGCAATATCGTCAAATGAAAGACAATCAATAATACGCACAACATTAACTCCACCATCTTCAACTACCAGTGGAAATCATCCTGATCCTTCATTATCTTCATCATCTGCTACACAACGTAAATTATCTCATCTAAATTCTCAAATGGCTCAATTAAATGCAAATCTATGTGATTTCAATGATTTATTGGTGACTACATGTAGTCAATATCAAAGTATAGAAAAATTAGGGAAAATCCATGCAAGTATATTTATGGCTGGTCATACAGTTTTTGAAGATGAAAATTTCAATTAAATAGGAGTAGATGTGCGGGTATATCTAATTCTATGGAGATGTTAATGTATATGTGTCAAACTTTTAATCTTAATATGTACAAATTGATATATATATATATCTATGAAATCCTTTCTTTCCAAATCAACTAATTCTCAACCTTGTTTCTCTTGTTGTTGCTGTTGTTGTTTCTCTTGCATTTGCTTTTCTAAATATAATTTGTATAACTTCTTCTTTTCCAATTTTTCTTTAATAAACAAATCTTTTTCAATATCTAAATATTCTTTAGTTTGATATTGTGCTACACAAGCTAAACTTTCTTCATTTATTTTTTGACATTTCTTAACGGCATCCACAGGATTAGAATAACTATTGGAACATTCAATATATTTATTAATTAATTCATCACATCTAGCAAATGCTCTTTTTCTCCATCGTTCAAATACGGCTTTTTCTTCTTTAGGAGTGATTATCCAACTTGGTAAATTAGGATTTGTGGGTAATTCTACATCAGAATATGATTTCTTGTTTTTATTATAATAATTACTCATGGATAAGTTGGTAGTGTTTTAAGGGATTAGTGAAGGTGAGTGTGGTATGGGGGGGGTTTGAATAGGGTTGATAATTGTAAGAGTTTTTTTTCTTTCCAACCCAAAATCTCATTCGATTTTTTTTTTTTCCCATCTCCATATTGAACACGCAAGAACGACCGAGAAAAAAGAAATCTCTGTATCAAAATCAAAATCAAAATCAAAACAAATCACACATCATATACATATATACTGAATTACTTTGACACACTCCATACTTTCTTCCCGTATCATGACAACATCGGTTGATAAATTAAATAAGCTTATTGAAGAAGTTAATAATCAAGATGAATTACAATTAATTGAAGAAATAAATCTATATATTAAAACCCTTTATGAATTACGACAAGTGAAAATTGATCAATTATCGAATATAATCCATCAATTAAATCAACAAATCATCACTAGTAATAAAGAAATTAATCAGTTAAATAAAATCAATGATTATAATTATGAATTAATTAACGTCAATAATTTCAATTTCGTTAGTCAACAACTGTTTCAATTTACAAATTTTGATCGATCATCATCATCATCATCGGAATCCACTAACAATATTTTTCAAATGATAAATAAACGATTAAATGAATTAGATAATTTAAAAGTTGTTATTGTTAAAGAATTAACTGATTTAGAAACAAATTTAAATAATTTGAAATATAAACAAAATAATTTACATGAATCAATGGAAGATATTAATGATAAATTAGATAAATTATTAAATGATATGGATAAACTGGGGATAATGGAACAAGATCCTTCAATTTTAAGAATTAATTTATTTAGAAATTTGGGTATAAAATTGGAAAATATGCCCCCTAATGCCAATAGTGGTGGTGGTGGTGATAGTAATAGTAATAATAATAATACTGAAGAAGATTGTGTGATAATTACTGATGATAATAATAATGTCAATATATTGAATATTGAACCTAAATTAAGCGATTATTTTATATCAAATTATATCTGGGATAAACTATAAGAATGTATATATTTATGTGTGTATATTGTAATAATATTGATAACTATTTACAGTAAAAGATTCTTCTAGGTAATACTAGGTCCCTCTAAATGAGATTCCTTCTCTTCTTGACTTCTCCTCGTTCAACTCAACACCAATGTAAAAAATTGGTTGAACCTTTTAAATAACCATCTCGTTGTTTTAAAAATATTTTGGATTTTCTCTAAATGATAATTTTGTCCATTTAGGCACTCGATGAACTGGTTTACGATAATTTTTCGAATGTCTATTAAAAGTAGTATATTTATCTCTTGTAGTCATTTCATTTTCTTTAGGAAATTCAAATTGTAAATAATCAATTTTTTTCAATCCTGTAGGTTCACCCATTGATTTATTTCCCATGGCAATTAATCCTTGATAAATATTCTTGATGTTTTCATCAACTTGTTTCATTCGACTACGTAATTTATATTTTTGTGTAGTGGTTAATCTTGAAGTGAATTTCCAAACATAACCTCCTGATCTAACTAATGATTCAAACATGACAACAAGGTTGATGTACTGTTGAAGTGTGTATTCCAGTTGATGACAGTTTTAATAAATTGTAAGTGTGTATTTTCTCTCTCTTTGAGTTTTTTGTTTTGAAAATTTTTCCTCTCACTCAAAAAAACTTCAAAATCTTCAAACCTTTTTATCAACAGTGTCTTGTTCAAAACGTATCCCAGCCAATTGAGGCAAAGATATAATGTGTTCTGACAGTCATTAAAGTTGCTTGATTAGTATATCATATTTTTTTCCTCAAATATACGTTGACAATGTATCACTCTGTCTTATTTCTGTAGTATATAATTTTAGTCACGTGATTAATACTATAAAAAATTTTGATCACGTGAATTGTTGATAAATTTTTTGGGGAATCTAAATATGAACAACAACAATGTTGCAAAGTTATAAGGAAATTTGCAAAAAAAAAAAAGATTGATTCGTTTTAGGGGTATGGAAATATGTCACTTGCCTTTATTTGACCTATAAATTTTGGATATTTGGTTGTTGTTTTTTCTTTCCCTCCTTTCAGTATTGTACCTTACTCTTGAGTTAAATAACTTGAATTTTACACGAAAGCAGGGCTTAAAAATTTGTTATTTATTTGAAAGGAGGGATATTTGTCAGCGTGTGAGGTTTATTAACTCTACACAAGTATACATATAAGAGAGGATCGATTATATGTAGATGGAACAGTAATAGTTGTATATTTCCGTGATTATAATAATTTGAGATTCCAGATTAATGTGGATGAGAAAAAGGGGAGAGAAAGAATGTTTATACTTATTAGAAGGGCTTTGTGATTTGATAATATTGGAGTCTTCTCCGATATGCTATGGTAAATACTGTGTAAACGTTTTGGATTTGTTGGTTGCAATATACGGACAAAACAACAACAACTTTGAAACAGGAATAGTGGAACGGGGTGTAATGTTAATTAGTATGAGGCAATATTTCTTAATTTTTGCGACTACCAACATCGGTATTTATACTGATTTGATATAGAAAAATATGCTCATGGTTAAGTATAAATTGCAATTTCAGGGATGTCTCGATAAACTGCAATTCAAATTGTTTTCGTCAATTACATCAAAGGGATTACTTATGTTGGCTTGGCTTGGCTTGTCTAGAACTGTTCTTCTTGTAGGACTGGTACTTACAACCATGAAACGAAGAAGAATTGTATGTGAATGTGAATGTGAATGTGAATGTGAATGTGAATGTGAATTTAAATGTGAACCAAAACTCCACAACTAACAAACTAACTACTCCGCATTTCTATTATCGCCAGATTTGGCTGTTCTAGAGTTTTTTTTGAAAAAAAGTTCCTGTTTTCGGGATTGAGGTCTATTTTTTTTTTAAAGTTACTGTAAATCAATTAATTGATGTTTTCTCAATTTCATGTGTATTCCCGTTTTCGGAAGTGGTGCGTAGCAGCAGTGCTTTTGAAAGGAAATAATAAACTCCGTTGCTTCCATGACCGCTTCCGCCGTCGCTGCCGTCATCGCCATGGCACTTAATTGCTCATCCAAAAAAAGAATTTCATAATTGCTAACTTTTCGTTTGCCGCGATTCCGTCATCATCATCACCACCACCACCTGTTGCAACGACGATATGGGGAAGGAAGGCACGAACTAAAAAGAATTTTTTTTTTTAGTTCTGGTGTCGCGAAAAAAAAAAAAAAAAATTTCTGGTTCTGAAAATTTCAAATTTTTTTTTTTTTTTTGCTACTTTTTCCATCCTTCGGTTTTGGAAATTTTGCAGTTAAAAATGAAAAAAAAAAACACTAATAATAGCAAACAAAAAGAACCCATACATATAAATTTGATCTCAATTAGGAGATATACTTAAGTTTCAATTCATAACCCTTCTTTTTTCTTAATTTTTGTTGTGACCCATGTGGTTTTTTTATTTTTTTTTGGGTAAAAAGTGGGACCCATGTGGGTGGGTGGGATCAAAAAAAAAAAAAAAAATTTTGCACGTATTTTTAACTACAGGGCGTGTAAAATCACTAGTACTACAACCACCACCGCCACCATTTCTACAAATTTTCAGTATAATAAAAATGCATATATATTAAATAATGTAATAATTTTTCTTTGGTAACCCTATTTATAATGAATCTATATACTTGGAATAAAACCATCTCTCACCCCGAACAACCAAAAACAATAAAGTAAAGTAAAGTAAAAATGTGTATAATAATTAAAAGATAATTTTGATTATTTTTTTTGTTCATAAATATACTTAAAAAAAAAAAAGTAAAAATTAAAAAGAAAAAAGAATAAAAACTAAAGAATAATATTTTTTTGTGAAAAACTGATCGGTATCAACAAAGACCAAGACGAAATTCGTGGAGGTACAGCATCAACCAACAAGCAACTTGGTGATGGACAAACAATGACCACAATTTGATTGTAATAGAAATGACATAGATATATGTATGTATGTATGTTGATAACACTTCTAGTTTTTCTTTGCCTGTTTTTCTTGTTTTTGTATTTCCTTTTATAATGCAGTTAACCATTTACGATAATTATCTGAAGTTGAATTTATCAATTCATTATTTGATTTGGTGGTATTGGTGGTATAATTGATATTTGATTGAACGGAATAATTCAAATCAAAATAATTCAATTCATCATCGTCATTATCATCATAATCATATTCATTGTTGTTGTAATTTGTGTTTGGAGTTAAAGATGATATATTTAATGGAGTATTTATCTGTAAATGCTGTTGCTGTTGTTGTTGTTGTAGTTGTATATATAAGGCTGGAGTTAACAAAGGTGACACCAATGATGGCGTGTTTGATTTAGTGCTATTAACACTACTAGTGCTACCAGCAGCACTGGCATTAGCACTAGTGGTACTGTGATTGTGTTGTAGTTGATTCAATGAAGATTCATATGCTATTGATTTACATTCTTCTGAACAGTAGACTGAATTGTTCAAACATAATTTATCACAATGTATACAATAGTTATTGAAGGCAAAATCTGACATTATGTATAATAGTAGTGTTGTGTGGTGATATATGCAAATAAGTAAAACAGTTAAAACTGATTGGTGTTAATTAAGATAAATGCTAATGAAAGATATATAATCAAAAAGATTGATATATATATAAATGAAGTAAGTTTCTTTAAAATTGGAGTGAAAAAACAAAAAGAATACTAACAAGTGACACGATATAATAAAAGGACCTTCTTGTTATTAGTTAGATGTGAATGGGGGAGGGTGGGGACTCTTTAAAAGTGTTAGTTAAAGAGAAATGCAAAAGGAAAAGTAGTAATAAAGATATAAAAAAAAAATGAAAAGAAGATTGGAAAAATTTTTCATGAAATTTAAAAAAAAAAAAGGAAAGGGAAAGTGACTTGATCTTATATATATATACACAATTAGTATATGCGTGTTTAGGTCTAGGTCTGTTTCTATAATTAAAGCTGCTCCTCTTTTTTCTGTGGAATTCTCTCTATTAAGTTGAGTCAATTTGACACATAAAATTACACAAACTGGATTTATACACACATACATTCACGCACCCACGCACCCACGCACCCAGGCATCCACAGTGGCAGGAAGAGAGAAAAAATTTTTTCACCTAAATTTTGTTGCACGTTTTTTTCACTTCAATTTCCTTTCTCGGTTTTGTTTCTCCACTTTAATTTACTCCTCTCTCTCTCTCTTTCTCCTTAACTACACTAATACAGAACTCTCTCTTAACCGGATTAACCATACTTATTACTCATTTCCATTCTTCAAATCCACAGTTCTGTTTCAATCGGGATCAGCACAAGCGTTTAGGTATTGCATATATTACACTAAACTAGAAAATTTGGTCATGACAACTTTTTGCTTGAGAAGCCTAAACTTGGGGAGCTCAACAGTTTAAAGAGTTAGTTATATAACTATTTCGATTCCACACGTGCCACTAAGATTTACATTTTCTTCTTATAAACTCTCTTGTAGTCATTAACTACTATTAAATTAACTTCTTCATCAACTGGTCAACCGTTCAAACTTCTTGGTATGTAGACTGTTGTTGTTAATTAACATCTATAAATTCCAATTCACATTCCGTCTTACTCAACAACTGGGAAAAAAAAAAAAAAACATTTCTCATACCATTTAGTAGTTACTCACTCACAAATTGAACCACTGTTTGAAATTCACACAAAGTTAACGCCCTAAACCAGAAGAAAAAAAATTTCTCTCTCACTCACTTCTCACTCACACTTCTCATTGCTACTTCATACATTTCTATAACGATTTAAAGTTTTGGGCTATGTTTGCAGTTTCATTTTTTCTAGAACAACTGATGGCAACGTTGCTAAAAGTATTAACTATTTTATATCTTTTGTAAAAGAGCTCAATTAGAGTATAGAGATGTTTCAGTAAAAGTAGAAGATCTTCCTCTCCCTTTGCTTTCATTTTCGTTCCTTTCAATTTTATCGTTTGATGATTTTTTTTTTCTTTTTCTTTGTGAAAGAGCAACAAGTAAACAAACAAACAAACAAACGAAATGAAACCAGAACAATAGAACTTGGCTTGGCTTGGCTTGACTTGGGGCAAAAAAGCGGGACACGGAACTCATGGAAAGTACCTAACAAAAGCCACTGCTACTACTACTACTACAAGTATAAATATATGATTTTTTTTATTATGAGCTGTTAATCCTATGTATTGTAATATTTCCCTCATAGAGTATTCTACTTCGTTCTTTTATTGTGGTAAAACCTCCCCCCCCCTCCCCACCACCATATTTCATACTAATATCAAGTAGACACTCTGCTAACACGAGTATGTTTTGTTTTTGGTTTTTTTTTTGCAGTATATCGTCTCTTTAATAAAGTGCAAAGAGATGAGGCAGAGGTCACACAGAGTCAGGTTTGATTTAGACGGAGATCAAACCCAATCCAACAAATAGTATTTGAGAATGTTTGAGTAACTACACAAATCTACCTCTAAAAAAAAAACGGAACACCTTCAAGCTAGAGTAAGTTCTCTACCAAGAAATACCACTATCAAACTATCAAACTATAATAATAAATCATTTATTCCAACAAATTTTTCAAACAATGAAATAAACTCACAAATGTTTTAAAAAAAAAACATCTGATCCAAAAAAGTTTTCTATGTGTGAAGTTTTTTTTTTTTTTTTTTCGTTTCAACTGCGAAAAAAAAAAAAATCTTCCGAGAATTAATGAGAGAAATATGCAAAAGATTACAAACACTCTATAGACAATAAAAGAAAAATTTTTCATCTTATGTTTTTTTTACTGTTTTAAGAGAGGTTTTCTTTACAAAATGTTGTGTTTTTTTACAATTATACATTTTCAAGTCCGTCAACCAATCCTTAATCCAATCAATTTCGGCTTAAGTAAGGATTTGGGCGGACTTGCTAGGAGTTTATTCTATTATTGTTTTCTTGAAGGTACATTCTTATTACTATGTGCCAATTTCTAGATGTAATGTTAATCTTACAAAGATTACCTCTTCTTCTCCTCCCTTCCATTTCTCTCATCGTTGTTGCTGCAATGTACTCGCCTCAACTCAAAAAAAAAAGGAAAACGTTTTCATTCCCTAAAAACCTAAAAAAAAGAATTTTCTCTCCTATTTTTTAAAGAAGGCTTCGAGGTTATGATTTTTAAGGTTTGCAATAATGGTTAAACGTGGGTATATCAATCGCCGTCTCCTGCCCTCGTGTTTCCTCTACTTGCTTCCTTCCCTTTTTACCACAACCAGAACGTCAAAAAAAAAAGAGAAGGCTTTTCCCTTTCCATAAATGCTCTCAAAATTGAAGAGTAATATAATCTAAACTCGATTTTTCTATTGTTTATTTCTTTTCCGAGTCAAGTAAAAAAATAAAAAAAAAGAAGAATGAAAATTGAGATATTATTTTATGAAATAGAATCATCTGTAAATCTATACTTAACCCACCCACATGGTGTATAAGTAAAATTGCATCCAAATTTTGAATCTTGGAATCGAGAATAGAAAAAATTAAAGGTTAAATCTCCCTCCTTCCCCTTTCCATAACCGAGGTTTGGTGGGGCTTTTTAATACAATTGTAAAATGAGTTATAATTGATATTCTGTCTCCACTTTTAAAATAGACGTGGCTTTCTTAATTACTTTACTACTTTTCATGTGTTTTGTTATTTCGTATGTATAATTCTTATATAGGTTTGCCTATCTCAGTAAGAAAAAGAGAGACACAACTAAAATAGTGTCTCAAACTAAATCATTAACAAAGGGATATCTTGTACTAATAGTGCTATTAGTGATCAACTAAAACTTTTTTAGAACTGTAGAGTATTTTAATTGATTTAGTGGTTCATTCCTCTTTTTTTTTAGGGCATTGGAGAATTATGAAACAAAAACAGTTAACATTCAAATGTGAGAACAAACTAGCCCAAAAAAGAAAGGGCAAGTAGCTAACAACAGAAAGACGGACAAATCAATCAGAACAATAATCCTAACTGATTTTGAACTTGAAATGAAGATTGTTCTACTAAACAAAGTGAGTTTAGCCAAGTCTACAATTGAGTAAATTTAAAGCCATAAATTAAAAAGCTTTGCTATATATATATGCCCGCCATATAGTCTTATTGAATTTAGGTAGCAAAGATAAAAAACCTATTGGTTATTGGGTGGTTTTGGAGAGGTTTTCAATTCTGTGATTAATTTCAAGATTTGCAGAATATTCACATCTTTGGAAACAGGATTATGTTAAGTCTACAGTTATAACTAATTATATGGGACCAAACTTTTTTTTTTTCTTGTCATATCATCAGACGAAGTTTGTAATAAACCAAAAGGCGGGAGAGATGGCGATGTTTTAAGATTGAGAAAAAAAAAAAAATTTTCATTTATTCATTTTGCAACTTGTTTTGCAAAAAAAAAAAAAAATTTTTTGCTTTTTCCAATTATTCTAGAATTCTCAATTCTACATGAAATAGTGATTAATTCCTTCCTTTATGTGTAACAAAATTTAATCACCAATAACAACCAAGTTTGTATTCATTTGTTCATATAGATGACGCCTGAAACAAACGAGAAATACCAGAAAAGATCTTCATTGTAGACTATTTGTTATTGTCATCGTTCATGGATTTTCTCTCATATGTATTCCTGATTTTTAAAAGGTTCAAATGAAATCATATCGTACAATGATAAGTAGTACTGAATTGTTCTAACCTTATCCACAAAACATAATTATAACAAGTTATTATTTGGAGTATCTTTTAGATTTTGTAATTGCTTTGCATAATTGTAGGAAGTTGTTTTGTTTTTGCTGGATTTTGCGGATAAAGATGATTCTAGAAACAAAGAGTCACAGAAGAGAAAGAGAGAGAGAACAAGATTTTCAATATTTCAAGATTATTCAGAGTGTTGTTGTTGTTGTTGCTAAAAACACAAAATAAAGGAAGTTGATTGCTATTTGTTTGAAATCAAAATTTTTTTGAAAAAAAAATCTTTTCAAAATTTTCACTTTTGATGAGTATTGGATATCTTTCAAACAATGAAAACCAATGACAATATCATCATTGATATGTCATATTCATATTATCGAGTATTGCACAAAGAAACCAAGAGAAGTTTGAAATTCTTTACGACTTCAATATCGTTTTTACTTTTCCATGGCAACCGATGTTAGCAAGTTTTTGGAAATTTCGGAAACCGGTTTCATCGTTCTCTTCTTTTTTTTTTATTGGTATGAGATTTAGAAAAAACAGTTTTTAATGTATAACATTGTAACAAGCTATTTCTTGAGTTATTAAGTTATTTGTTTGTGGAGAGAAAGAACTCACATCACATTAAACAAATTACACTTGGTTGTTCTTAAGATTACGCTCTAAGGGTACAGTAATATCGTTAAGTCTGACGTATATGATTACATCACATGCACATTCAGATTATTGTTGCTGTTAATTCAACAAAACCACTAATTTCGTCATTCACAGAAACACCTAAAAAAAGTTGTACGAGCAACTCTACGAATTCTACGAAACCAAATGCAAACTATAATAATGGAAAAACCGATCTTTAGATGATGTATGAGCAACTTTTTTTAAATCTAAAATTTCTTAAATTGTATAGTCAAAAATTAGCTCATTATGCATTTTAAAACAAGCAAGCGAGCAAAATGAACAATAGAAAAAAAAACAACCCAAAAAAATGCGCAATTTTAGCGTTCTATTTTTTTTTTTTTTTGGGATGGTTTCTGCTTTCTCCTGGCCGGATAATTATTTAATTGCATTGTTCCGAAAACGGACATTAATAACCACTTTTTGGTTTGGTTTTTTGCTGCTACCAAATGAGGATGATGTGTGTTTTGTTGTTTGTTTGAAGGCAAAAAAAAAAAAAAAAATTTTCTTCTTCACATCTTCACCTCTCTAATCCGTAATTCCTGAAAAATGATCACAAAAAAAAAAAAGTAGAAAGAAACAAAGAAAGAAAATTTTTTATCAATTAGATCAGTTCTTAAATTGAAAAGACAAACAATTTTTTTTTTACAATAGTCATCTAAACTAAATTTAATCTTTTGTTATCGAATTATGTCACTCGTGTTGCAGCATTAAAGCAAACAATAACAGTAATAATACCATGGGATATGACATGATTGTATGGGTGACGTGTGTTTGAGAATGATGAATTTTGAATATCCCGCTAAGTTTACTGTGTTTTTTTTTTCCCCATGGCAATAAGTTACATAAAACTTGAAAAATCGAAATATTATTTATATCATTTCTACTTTTGAATTGAACAGACTCAAACAGAAGTACTAATAGTGTCAAATTCTTTTAGTGTTCTTGTTTAGTTAATTTAGTAATAATTTATTTGGTGGTGTTCGTGTGTGGGGTGGTGGTGGGGCCGCGTGGGGGAGGCTGGACCCAAGAAAAAGTAAATTGGAACGAGGACAGAAAAAAAAAATTTTACAAATTGATTAAATCTGTTTTTTTCTTTTCTTTTTACCCAACAGATGCAATTTAACTATCATGACAAATACAAAGTGTGTGTGTGTGTGTACGTGTTTTATTATCATTTGATTTACAACTTTTAAAAAATTATAATCTAAGTCTAAGTGTAATAAGAATATGGAGGAAACGGAGAAAACATTTTGTTCTTGATATGAGAGACGCCTGGATTGGTGCTTGACTTTTCTTTTTGCAACAAATAACCTCCAATACACATCTTCAAATAGAGCTAAAGTATACGATCATTATTTATTCTTACCTATTTAAAGCAAATGTTCTGTCTGTTGTTTACTTCTTGGCCAAGATATCATTCCGATCTCGGCCTGTTAACTCTGTATTTTCAAAGGCAAGAGCCAAGACCTGTAAATCTAGTATTTTGCTTCTTCTTCTATATTGATACGTCTATAATTGAACGATAAGCTACTACAACTACTATAATTTGAATCAATCCTTGAAATGAAAGGTTTTAAAGTTATATTTGGGAGTGGTGCTGCTGCAGTGAAGTGTGACTCCCACTTTTCTTTTGATTGCATAAGCGATCATTTTGTTATAATTTTGAACTGATTTACGAATTCCATGAACTACCCCTCCCTCTCTCTCTCTCTCTTCCATAGTTTGGCCCATTTGTCCGAATTGTGGAGATTTCTCCACATTTTAGAATTGGTGAGTTGTGTTCTAGCGTTTAAATTGTTTTTTATGATCCCCATTTGTAGTGGTCTTTTTACTTTCTTTCTCCCTCAAACGAGGACAATCTCTTTCTTGTTGTAGATTGATTTATGTGTGTGAATTCAACTACCACAAACAGTGAGGTGATGGTGAAGAATAAAGTTTTCTGTCATTTTATTAGCTGACTGTTGTGTATACGGACAGAGACTTGACAAGAGAATAGAATAGAGGTAACTTCTCTACAATTATGATAGAGGTTACTTAATAATGATAGAATTATACCTCATTTAATAAGGGAATCACACACTCTATACAATTTCTATATTTCGATTGATAAAGCAACACATTATATAAAGGTTGCCATCAATAGAACGTTAAAAAAACACCAAGCTAATCCATTGATATTGGTATACATTTTGTAATGGATAAACAAGTAGCAAGATGTGTACTATTAGTGTAGTTCTAAATTATAGCATAGTTATGAACAAGCAGAAAATATTAGCCACATAATATTATGAGTTTTATGGAAAAGAATGACTATGATTATATTTAAGTAATTTCATTACAAATTGAGCTCAAATATCAATTCACAGCTTTCAAAAAAAAAAAACCTATCAAATGGTAACAATACGTTAAGTTCTGGCCCCATAAAACATCTCAAATACTAAATCAACCAATGTATCTATCAAATGCAATACCTTCCTCTCATTCTCTCATCACTAATCCAATTTAAAATTGTAGTCATATATATATATACATTTCCCCATCCCTCCCCTCCCCCTCCCCATTTAGACATTTTTATATTCATATTTCAATTCATTCAATTGTTGAACCAGTTCATCCATATGTTTATACCAATAAAAAAATAACCATGGCATGGAAATATTAAATCCAGGTAATATCATAAATAATATCCCACGATATTGATCAATAATATTAGTTGTCAATGACACAATTATCATCAGATATCCATGATATAATAATTGTAATGTGATTAATCTATTGATCCATTTCATCCATTTATTTAAATTTATCAGTGATCCTTGACTAATTATATTGTTAATGTTGTTGGTGGTGGTGGTGGTGGTGATGGTGCCAAATTTTACATTGATGATGTTTAAACAAATCAGAAGAATCAATAAAATATATTGTAAGCGATGATCAACATGGGTTTTTTTGTTTGTGTTACCGTTGTTGATTGAATTATTTGATCGTTTTGTTTGAGTTATTGATAATGATAAAACCAAAACAATTTGTAAAATATATAAATAAATAAGATATTTCATTGATTTTGCATAATTGATTTGATTAGTTATTGTCAATTGATCAATTAAATTGGTTTGATCATCAATATCAATCAATTCTGTGTTATCGGCAGTTTCAGTCGACGTTGATTCCTGTATTAATGATTTATCAAATTTCCGTAGTCTTGAAGTAGTAGTCATCTCTTGATTCGTTAAAAGAAAAATCGTAATAGTTATAGAGTTGTAGGTTTTGAAAAAAAAAATAATACATCAATGGATGATCAAATATCTTAGAAATGAGAATAGTTTGGTTTGAGGAACAAAAAAAAAAAATAATGACACCAAGGAGATTCGAACTCCTGCATCTTACGATAGTAGAAACCCCTGTTAGAACAGAAGAAGAATCATTGTCAATTCTTGAGTCTACCGCCTTAGACCAACTCGGCCATAGTGCCATTTGATGTTAGCTGATTTTTTCCACATTTAGACACCAAGTAAATCCAACAATTTTAAAATATACCATGAACATTAAAAGTTTTCCTATAAACTAATATACCAATAGTTTAGCAAAAGTGAAGCTAATAACTCTAATTGACTATTTGAAGTATATATTATTGAACGTGATTGCAAATTTAGAGACAGAATAAACTTCGAGGTGAATGAAAATTTTGTGATCAAATTTTAACTAAAAAATTAAGAAAAAAAAATACAAAATATTTGTACAATATCTCATAACACCACTCACCTCCTTCATTCATGTCATGGTTATGAGATACTACAACCATTTCGTATATGTAAATGAGCTTTTGAAAATAATTGTGATCATGATAGTGGTGATAATGGTAGTATTCGCTTAAAATTTCAGTTTAACCAGAATCTATAATATTGGACTCGCCGATACAGACACATTTCAAATTGTGACAAGTAAAATAATAGATTGACAGGTTTAGTTCTTCTCGATTCCAAAAATACCAAAACAATCATCATTATTATGGGCTCATTATATTCTGTCATTCTCTTGCAGAATGTAAATTTCACCCAACGAAGAAAAGAAGAAGAACATAACCAGAAAGGCAAACAAGCAAGCATTCTGGTTTAAACATTCTTTTAATTTATCAATTCTGGGTCCAATTTTTTGATGAGTGAATTGAATAGAACTAATTGACTTGAACTAATTTCTGTTTTTTATAAATCGCCAATCAATTGAAAAAGTTTGTATATTTGAGACAAGTATAAATAAATTTATCAAGATCTGAAATTTACAACAACAACAACAACAACCAACAGTATTGCAAATCTTCGAAGAGAAGAAGAAACCTAAAAAAAGGGTCTAGAATTGTGGATTCTTAAAGAATCGATTCGGCAAAATGTCTCTCTCTCTCGCACTTTGTTTTTATGCAGTCGCCTCAAAAATAAAATGGCATTATTTTCTTAATTTGAGCAACTTTTTAATTTTGTGTAATAAAGCTTATTTGGAGAAGTTTATCGAAACGACATTTATTCTAGTTGTAGCGGCAGTGGCAGTGGCAGTGATGCAGTGATGCAGTGATGGGTGGTATAATGATCGCCGCAAATTGTCACGACTCAAACAAAACATGTATTTTGATGGTGGTAGCAGCTGGTGGTGGCTAAACCAGTCAAATTTCTTCCCACCTTGAACATTTTTTGAGCCTTGTTGTAAATGATTCTATGTGAATTGAACCTTGAAAGGAGAACGCAGCATAAAGTGAAGTAGATACATAGATAGGACATAAATCTTAAAAGGGTAAAAACTATGCATTGATATATAATAATAGGCTTTTAAACATTCACTCATCCAATGTTACACTCTCACTATTAAATAAAAGAATATTAATGGAACAATAACAAAATTAAAAAGCTAAACCGTATGTATTCTTCCCTATTAGCTAGAGCATGTCTTTTTAAATTCTAGGTTATGCTTAGTCAAAGTAAAATTCCATATTCTTTGTAATCTCTAATACCTCCTCCAAGACTTTTGGTGCAGCTAGGGCCCCCCTTCTCCAGTTTCTGCTCCTCTACTCAATTTCCAATACTAATGAAAACAAGTATCACATTCGTGTTAAACTCTTTAAAAAATACAAGGCCGAATACCGAGGAATACAATAAACAATAAAAGGTAGTAGAGAAAGAAGATATAACCAATGTCGTCTTGACAATTTAGAATCTTGTACTATGAGACGGCGACGGCGGCGGTGGTGGCGATAGTTCCGGCAAGCAATCTACATATGATAATAAAGCAATAATAATAACAATATCGTAGGTTAGGAGACTCAGAAGATAACTCAACTTTCTTAGTGTACAATCTTTAGCTTGAGTTAATTTTTTTTTGGGATGAATTAAGTGAATATATCATTCTTCTTCGTGTAGACGATGAAAATTGATAATGATAGAAAGACAAACAAAAACTAAAAAAACAAAAAAAAGATTATTAGGGCTTAAAAGCTTTTACCAATCAACTTTGATAATGGAGAATGTCACATACTTGGTATAGTTTATAGTAGAATCGAATAGATCGTAACCAAACAGAATGTATCGGTTAATTGGTTATTAACCATTGTTGAAAATAATAATGGGCTAATAAATGTTGAAGCAGCAGCAGTAGAAGAAGAAGAAGATCAATAGTTATGTTATATTACCAATGGGTAGATTACTATATTTGGATATTGAACTAAAAAAAAAAAGAGGAAAAAAGAAAAATTATTTTATGCAAGAATGTTTCAAGTTGAAATGTTGAAAAAGCGCGACAGTAAGTAAATGAATGAAAGAGACAGTGTATTATTTTGATTTGTTTATTTTTGGAAGGTGAACGCCCTCTTTCTACATTTCTTTGTTTGTGGAGTGGTACATACATTGTGATTATTATTGTTAACTATTTTTGTACAACCTGGCGTTACATCACCACCACTCACCCATATAATTAACAAACGTACAAAAGGGTAATATAACGTGGCATGAACAGAAAAAAATAGAACGACATTATCATTTGCTCTAATTATCACACTTTTTTTTTTGCATCTTTACTAATCATTAAGATCCTAAACACGAGATATCAATAGCTGTTTGATCTCAAGAAGACCAACTAACAAACCTAGAACTAACACAGCTGCTAACCAAGAAGCCAGACAGAAGATACTACACATATTCAGCTGTATCATCTTTATAGACCAAGCCTTTGTATATTACTCAAACAAAATTGAAAAGATAAAAGAATGAATAGTTTAAAGATTGTCAAGCAATTTGTTGTAGCGCCTTATTCATTTTAAACTTTTCTTTATTACAAACATATTCCTCTTTATTTCAACCATACTAGTAATAGCACTGAAAGTGGTATTGACAGACGGGTACAGTGATAGTAAAGTAATAAAACCTCGTTTGTGTAAACGGAATTCTAGTAGTACCGTGGAACAGATTGGTTCAAAATGGAAAGAGAAATACCCAAAATGAAAAAAAAATTGAACTATTCCGACACATGCATTACATACCACCCGCATACATACAATACATACACTTTTAGATGATAGATTCAAACATTCTATATGGATTAGGATATAATAACTACATACCTACAAACCATAGCCTATTATTATTACTATTAGCTTATTTTTTGGGTTTTAAAATTACTTTAGTCAGTCAATCCGTACATTACCCTATTGTTTGTAATTGTTCATACTAAATAATAATAGTCATTATACATATGAATGAAAAAATGTCGTGCGTTTCAATTAGTTTTTTTTTCTTTCTTTTTTTTTTTGTTCTAATTTTTTCTTTTGTTTAAAAAAAAATGTCGTTGCTCATATTTTCAAATGACAATAAAAAATCAACAACCCTTTCAAATACCAACTAAATTTTTACAATTCTATTTTTTCTTATAATTTTATACTTAATTTCCTTTTAGATTTTTATTTTTGGTTTTTCTTTTTATATATCTTCTTTTTCCTTTCCTTTCCTTTCATTAGGTTTTGATTACTACTACTACTACTACACTCTTCATTTTGTTGTTGATTTCATTTACAAATTTAATCAACTTGATTTTCGTCTATTTTGATACCCACCCCTTCCTCAACTACTTCAACAACCAAAAACTCAAAGAATCAAACACATACAGAGAAATATAAGAGAGTGAAAGAAACATTTTAGGTGTTGTTATTGATCAATAAAAAGTAAAGTAAACTATATTAACACCAAAGTGTTTTTTTTTTAAAGAAATCAACTTTTATTTTGGTTGCAATAACATCCAATTCATTTTCAAAAATTCAACTTCAACTTTAATTCAAACTTACATTATTCATTCGCTTTTTACTAACTAACCTTTAACTAATTATTTGTTCCTTCATTTGATTGATAACAAGTTTTTTTTTCAGTTTTCAATTTACAAAATCATACCCTGAAGGATACCTATTTCCCTTTTATTTTATATCCAGTTTATTTGAACTATTCGTTATCAAATTTAGTTTATTATAATTTGTTTCAACATTCAGTGAATTCTTTTTTTTTATTTCAAGAAACAAATAACCAACTACTATTCATTCTTTAAAGTAAAACAAAAAAATTCCAACTAAACAATTCCTTTTTTTTTAAATTTTGTTATTGATACCTTAGTTAACTATCATGTTGGCCAACGTTAAATTGAACCTTGTTACGGCACTTTATGTTTTGTCATATGTCTCAGTTGTTAATGCCTATCAACAAGAAAATGAAATAACACCAGCAGATAATATTGACAAAAGAGCTGGTGCTATTGGTAATTTTTTCAGAGATTTCACCAATAGTATTTTTGGAAACGATAATCTGGAAGTCAACCAACCATCAACAAATGGTGCTACCAGTACTGGACACTTTTTCGGTCCATCAATACCTTCTACTTCTACTCACCAACAGACACCGGGTGAAACATCAAACAATGTTAACACAAAATCATCTTCTCAGAATCAATCACCTTCCACATCTCCCACTTCTACTGTTGCTGCTGCTGCTGCAACTTCTTCAAGTCCTGTTGCTAGTACTCGTCCTGCTTCAACTTCTGAACAAAAGCAACAAGAAGAGACTACAGCTAGACAATCAACTTCACCAGCTACAACAGCTACTACTTCCAATACTCCTCCTTCTCCTTCCACCTCCAAGGAAACCCCAACCTCAAACACTGCTCAGACTAGTTCTGCCAACAACAATCAACAATCATCAAATACAGCAGCTCCATCTACTAGTGTTATCCAACCAAGTACATCAGAAGTTCATGTTCAATCACAACAAACTTCTACAACACCAAACACTCCAACTAGTTCACCAAATACTCCAACCACTTCAGAAGCAGCACCAACTACTTCAGCAGCTCCAACCACATCAGAGGCTCCAGTTACTCCAAGTACTTCAGAAGTAGTACCAAATACACCAACCACTTCAGAAGCACCAAATACACCAACCACCTCAGAAGCACCAAATACACCAACCACCTCAGAAGCACCAGCTACACCAACCACTTCAGAAGCACCAAACACTCCAACCACCTCAGAAGTAGTACCAACCACTTCAACTCAAGGAGATGCTGTATCAACTTCATCAACTAGTGTTACCGAACAGACAACTTTAACTTCATCTACTCAATTACCTCCAACTACTGCTCTGACTACACAGACTAGTACTCCAGAGGCTTCCGATTCTCCTAAACCAAGTTCAACTTCTATTGAAACACCATCAACTTCAACTTTTGAACAAGATCCAACTACTACTTCCAGTGTTGGTACCCCTTTATCGGAGCAACCTCAACCAACTACTACTTCTGAACTGGCTGTAACATCCAATTCTCCAACTCAAGAATCAACTTCTTTGGTTGAACCAACAACTAGTTCTTTGGAAAGTTCCAACACTCCAACACCAAACCCTTCCACTTCTGAAGCCCAACCATCAACTAGTGCAAGCCAAGCTCCACCAGATACCACTTCTAGTGCACCAGCACCAGAACTTTCTTCAAGTAATGCAGATTTCTCCAATCTGGTATTGCATAGTTCCGAAACCACTTCATTAGTGAACCCTACCGATTCCCAAATTGATAGCTCTTCCACTACTGATGCCGTTTCGCAAGCTACTACTGAACCGACTTCTGAAAACACACCTACTGCTGCTTCTTCTGTAACTGCCAATGACATTAATTCAGCCCAATCTTCAGCTCCAACTTCTAATGCTGACGCCGAAACTGCTTCATCTCCAGTTTCTGAACAAAGTTTAGCCACTGGAAGTCAAACCAGTCTTGATACTACTGCTGGCGCTAGTTCAACTGCCAGTGAAGCAACTGCTGAGAATTTGTCTACTTTTGGTACTGATGGCTCTTCAGATGCTTCTCAAACCATTGCCGAAACCACCAGCAATTCTCCTGATCAATCAGTGGTTACACCATCAGCTAGTGCTTCTCCAGATGTATCTACACTCCCAACTGGATCTGAAAGTGGTACAAGCCTTGTTTCTGGATCTGAAACCAGTATTGATACCAATACAGTTGCTTCAGGATCTACTGTTATTCCAGAAAGCAGTAATATTCCCACCCAATCACCATCACAATCTGTAGTATCATCAGATGCTGCTGCTTCTAACGTCTCAACAGGTTCAGCAACCACTGATTCTCTTACTGGAACTGAAACCGGAGTACAACCAATATCATCAAGTGCTACAGGTTCTAGTGAACCAGTATTTTCAAGTGAGTATAATTCAAGTGAAGGTACCACTAGTTTGGTGGTTCCTACCAATTCTGAACTTAGCTCAACTGTTACTGGTAGTTCTGAAACTGCTGCTACTGCTATTAATTCTGAATCGGTCTTAACTGGTAGTTCTGATACTGCTGCTACAGTTACTGGTAGTGAATCAATTTTGACTGGTAATACTGAAACAAGTGCTACTGCTATTGCAAGTGAATCTACTTTAACTGGATCCACTACTGGTGCTACTGACTCCGCTGCAACTACTATTGCAAGTGAATCTGTGTTGACTGGTACTTCTGATGCTAGTGCTACCGTTATTCCTAGTGAATCTGCGTTGACTGGATCTACCACCACTCCAATTGCCAGTGAATCCGTTTTGACCGGAACCACTTCAGCTGATGTATCTGGTGCCACTACAATTGGCAGTGAATCAATTTTTACTGGTACTACTGAATCAACAGGTACACCTCTTCCAACTGCCAGTGGCACAGAATCATTAGATACTACTGTTGCAACTGGTACGTCTGTGTCTGAACAAAGTGGAGTTGAAACTGCATTGTCTACACAACCAACAACAGGTACTGAAGCTACAGTTACAAGTGGTGTTTCTCAAAGTGAACAAACCGGAACTTCAGCTGTCACTGGTGTTACAGAATCATCTGAACAAATCCAAAGTGGTGCTACTACTCCTGCTACTACTACTGCAAGTGACGCAACAGCTGTTACCAATGCTAGTGAAGCTTCAGCAGAATCTCAAGCTACAACTACAGCTGCTAGTGAAGCTACTACTGGCTCACAAGTCACAACTGCTGCTAGTGAAGCTGCCACAGAATCACAAGCCACAACAGCTGCTAGCGAGGCTGCCACAGAATCACAAGCCACAACAGCTGCTAGTGAGGCTGCCACAGAATCACAAGCTACTACACCTGCTAGTGAACCTGCTACTGGTTCTCAAGTTACAAGTGAAGTTACCCCTGCTACAGTTCCTTCATCGGTTACTGCTGCAGACACTGCTGCCACTTCAATAATTACATCTCCACCAGCATCAGCTGAGCCATCAAGTGAAGTTACCGCAGTTGCTCCTTCAGCAGCAACCACATCAAGTACTAAGAATTGGTTGCCATCACTGTTGGTTATTGCTGAGACACCATCGAGTAATGCAAGCAAAAGTACCGAATCTATCGTTCAAGCTTCTGCCACAGGTGCATCTACTTCAGGTTTACCAAGAGCTATTACTCCAGAAACTACTACTACTCCAGGTTTTGATTATCAAGTTATTACTGTTGGTTTCAAATCAGCATTGAACTATCCATTTGTCGTTGAGAATTCGATTTCATCAGCACAAATTTTCCAATACTTGCCAAGAGTTTTGAAATATCCATTCAATGGTGATAAATCGTTGCAAGATGTTTCTGTACGTCGTTTAATTCCTTACACTGCATCAAATATTGACTATACTATTACTGTTGCTGAAGTTTATTTCCCTAAGGATAGTGTGAAAGCTTTAGGTAGTTTTATAACTACTCCTGGGTCAGCTATCTATAGAAATCCTGACAGTGTTTTACAAGCATTGGCTTCATTGATTGATAGTAGAATTCCATTGACTGGATTAGTTACTGATGATCAACAAGTTTCTGGTTCTTCATCTGATAGTAATCCATCTACTAATTCTTATGGTTCAATGGATATAGTTTCCAATACAAAAGTTGCCGATAAAGGAAGAATTGCTGGTATAACCATTGGTGCAGCAGCAGGATGTGGATTATACATGACATTGATGGTGTTGTTGTTTAGAAAGTTTAGAAAGAGTAATAAGGCATTAGAATTACCAATTACTGATTCTGAATCCAATTTGGGATTCAGTGATGAAGATTCATCAATGTTAGAATCTTCGTCTGGATTTTCTGCTATTTTTTCAAGAATTAATCACGGTGGAGTATTGACTGGTGATCCTAATGGAGGAGGAGACGATATGATGATGATGAATAACAACAACAACAATCTTAGACCAAATAACATTTCTGAACCTGTTCAAGCATCCAATTCATTGGGTTGGTATCATTAGAGAACTTTAATATAGAGACAGAATAAAAAAAAAGTAAAAGATTGTTTTATTATTATTAAGAGAAGGACACTTTATTTGATTGTTTTTTTTTTGCGTTTTTTTATTTAACTTTACTTCAAATATTTTATTGGTTTCAATGTAACCCACTATAGAAGAGAATTAATAATTATCATTTATGTGTTAGATCCATTTGAAACCGGGAACGATAATAAAAGAATAATGAATATCCTAATAATTATATATATATATAACTTCACACACACATATATATATCTTAGACATGGGTTTTGCATTGTATTGAGAATTATATTTTGAGATTTTAAAAAAAGAGGGATATATCCTAATTGGTGATAATGAATCAAAGAAAGAGAAATGATTAGAACAAAAACACAGAACAAATCATATTTTATATCTATGGTGAAATGCTTTATAGACAATTTTCATTTTTTTTTATTACTGGTGGGATATATCTTTATAATGACATGAAAACAAAATACTAATGCATATGATGGACAATTAGTATATGTGTGTAATATTTGGATATAATTATTACAAGAGATATTCTTTTATTTTTTATTTTCAATTTTCATCATTTGTTTTTTAGTATTATTATGTATACATACAAACATACTTTTACTATTTTGTTGATTTACCGAAAAAGAAAACCCTTTCTTTTTTTTTTTTTCATCCTTTACTATTTCCCGTCGATACCCATCAATTGATCTATAAAACATTTTATAATGATAATTATTTTTCTTGCTTGCCTTCCCATTCCTATTGATTGATTTCGAATTATTACCATTATCATTTATCGTTATTGTTATTATCGTATTGCTACCACTACTTCTTTTTTTGTTTAATTTTTGAAGTTTCATTTATTTTGTTTTATTTTTTGTTTTTTGTTTTTGTTTTGACTTATATATAAATATACATAGATACATGTATATATATACTTATTAATTGATTTGTTTAGAGAGATATTTTGTTTCGTTTTTAGTATTCTTATTATTGTTGTTTATGTTTTAAATATTTTAAATATGAACATGGTTCAGTTAATGCGATACTTACTATTGTGGATATGTTTACAAACAGAGTTCATTTATTTCCCATTTCAAGCGATTTTTATCAATCGATTTTTAAGAGCCTCAATGTACGCTCCCGGCTTACCGTAGCAATGCACCAGCAGACAAATAGACGCGTGGAAAATCGCAATAAATTGATTGAGACTTATTTGCGGTTATACATTATTGAAAACTCCCAGTGGCCGACTTTATTTCCCATCGCGGAGTTTGTCCTTAATTCCCAACCGCTGACCAGTTTGGACCATAAGAGTCCCTCTGAGGTGGATCTTGGTTATGTTCCTTAGTCTCCTGTTGCTATGTTATTTCCACACAACCAGGAATCTCTTTCTCGTCAAGCCTTAGATATTACAGAGCTGCTCACTCGGTATACAAATGCGGCAGTTTCAGCCCATGCGGCAGCTTTCCAGCTTTCTAAGAAATATTATGATGCTAAACATCTGGATGTTGAATATGAGATTGGCTCTGAAGTTTTTGTTGATAACCGTTTTCTCAATAGCCATCCTGATGGCCACGACTCAGTGCTTGTTCCCAAATTACGGACTAAATTTTCTGGACCTTTTTCAATCCTTGCTAAAAGTGGGTTAGTCAATTATACTTTAGAAATGCCACCGTCCTATAAAGGTGATCCTACTTTTCACATTTCCCAACTCAGGTTAAAGAAAACTGTCCCCTCTAATTATCTTATGACTCCCTCCGAACCAGCTGCTTGGAAACGTTATAAGGATGGATCTATTCTTGTCGATATCGTTGCTATCATGGGACATCGCAAGATTGGTCGAAGGTTTCGATTAGCTGCTTGTCATGCTCCTAACATCAACTCATCCAGACGGCGAAATTGTTGAGTATATGGCGTCGGCTTTACCGAAAACCACCTCGGATTTGGTTAAAACATATGTTTCGACACAAGCCCTTCCAATTACCTTGAAGTAACCAATTTTACTTCCCCTTTATTTGGGTCTATTTTTCTTACATTTTTTTTTGCTAGAGGGGGATGATAGGTAGTACACGTGTTCTTGGTGTATTTACCATCGACTGTAAACCTTAATTACTCTATAAATACGTTCACACAGCTTCTCTCATTTATTATAGTAACAGAAAATATATACACCAATCAATAACTACTCTCTTACAATTTGAAAAAATATTAATGGTCTTTTATATAATTACACCATGGTTTCTATATAATCCCATAATTCATTGACCAAACTTTCTGCATCTTCATCTAATACTTGTACCAATTCATCAATTAATTCTTGTTTATTATCAAGATTGGAAGCTTCAAGATTTTCATTAATCACTTGAATCAAAAATTCATCTTTTATACCAAGAGAATTTTCAACCAATTCAACAATTTTCTCTTGTAATGATTGTTTAACCGTTGGTGGTAAGTCAATGATAATGATTTCTTTTGCGAGTTTTGATTTTTTAGCCACTGGTTCATCAGTAGTGTCGTTAGTTGTTGTTGTTGTTGATTTAGGAGTTTCAACACTTGTTGTGGCTAATTCTGATACACCAGAAGAATAAGTGGATGGCTTTGTGTTGGTGTTGGTGTTTGTACTTGCAACTTGTCCACCATTCTTTTTAATCTCTTCAAGTTCTTGTTTCACATCTTCAGCATCTTTTGTTTCTTCCAATGATCTCTTTTGTGATCTCATTCTTAAATAATCACTATAATTATGAGTATATAAATGAGCTAATCCATTAGTTTGATAATTTTTCAAATTATCAATATATTTCAATTTATTATCAATTAAATCAGATTCATAATTTTGTAAAGATTTCAATTTATTTGTCAATTTGATATATTCTGCATGTTGATTATTTTGAAACGATTTCAATTTCTTATTATATTGATCATTCAATTTATTACGTTCTTCAACAGCAATAAATTCTTCATATTCTTTGTCATTCATATCTTCATATTCATCTCGATGTGATACTTTAGGGGAAATAGTAACTCCTACAGCAGCTTTATTTGTTGCTTTTCTTGTAGTAGAATCCGTTGAATTCTCTTTAATACCTTCAAATAATTCTTTTAATTTATTCTTTGTTTTAATTCTTTCCATTTCAATTTCTTTCTTTCGTTGTTCCTTTTCAATCAATAACATTCTTGAACGGAATCTTATTATATCTTTAATAATATTCTCTTTCATATTATTAGGAATATCAATTAAATCATTATTATCCACTTTATAATTACTATAAGAATCTAAAACTTGATCTAAATCTTCAGTCCCAGAATTCTTTTTACCCTTGGTATAATTTATTGGATTATTAATTATTAAATTTATTTTAGCCTTCAAATTATCAGTGATTTTACTTGGTTCAACTTTCGCTAATGAGCTATCTTTGTTATTATTTAAATATTCATTGACTTTATCATTAGTAATGATGGTAACATTAGGAATCAATTGAGATATATGATCACAATAAGTTAATAAAAACCATTTTAAATCTTTTAATTGATCGAATTTTATAAATATTAGTTTTAAATCAATTAATTCATGATTAATAAACGACCACACAAATTTTTTCAAATTCATTAACATCTTTAATAATTGTTCAATTAAATTTGATTTCAAATTAGTGGGAAATTGATTAATAATGATTGTTGTTAATTGATTTTGAAAATTTTCTGGCTTTAATTTATCTATAGATACATATAATTTAATATCTTCAACAATATCATCAATTCCTCCAACAATGTTCTCCCCGCTAGTGTCATAATCTTTTGACAGGGGATTGTTTTGGTGGTCATCACTGGAATCTTTAGCTTTATTAATTCGAGTTTCATTTGTTTGAGTTTGGATTTTAATATTATTCAAATCAATTAGATTTGAAACATCGATGGATTTGAAAATTGGGATTTGATAATTTAATTGTGGTTTGATAATTGATGTGGTTGATCCATTAGGATCAAGTATAGATATAAGATCTGAGTTTATTGTTTGAGAAAGACTATAAGGATTGACATATTCTATACTGTTATCACCAGCAGTCATAGTTAAAGAAGGTAGGGTGAGTTGTGGTTATGGTTAGAAGGATAATAAATTTTCAAAGGTTTATTCAATGTTAGATGACAATTAAAGTTCTTTTCAATTTTCATACAAAAAGAAATTGAAAAAAAAAAAAAAATTATGAAATCAAAAATTCATCCCAAAGAAATATCAACCAACTTTCCAGATAATAAACTACACTTTATATTAACATTATATGTCAGTTACAAATTTACCAAAAGATTTGGAGTCACAGACCATCACACAGATTAGTAAATTGTCAACCGTTTCAAAATTACAACATGTAGTAAATTCTCATCCTAATAACCTACAAAAATGGAATCAATTGTTTACTGAATTAAATAAATTAATCGACACCATTGCAACCACTAACAATTCTAATGATATAAATAGTGATGACAATGATTTAAAGCAAGATATACACAATAGTTACAAAGCATTATTGTCTCGATTTCCTTATTTAACAGAATATTGGAAGAAATGGCAACTGGTTGAATTGAAAATAAATGGTGAAACAGCTTCACAAGATATTTTACGAATGGCAGTTGAAAATTATCCCAATTCCATATCATTATGGACTCAATATTTATCGTCAATATTAATTCATGATAAGGATAAAACTGATACAGAGTTATTTCGAAATGCTTATAAACAAGCATTAATTCATAATGGATATGATTTTAATTCACATCCTATTTGGGATATGGCAATTGAATTTGAAACTAATCAACTGAAACAAAGTAAAGAATTATTAGAATTATATTTACGAATTATTAAAATTCCATTATATCAGTATGCTCAATATTATAACCAATTTTCTGAAATTAATAAACAATTTGAAATTCAACAAATTATAACATCATCAGATCAATTGAATCAATATGTGAATGAATTTGGGAAAAATCACCTTGATGATTTATCATTACTTGAAAAACATCAAATAATTGATGATTTTACTGCAAGTATATTTAGTAATACCCAAAGTAGAGTTAATAAAAATTGGCAATTTGAATCTTTATTAGAAACACAAGAATTTACTTTGGAAATAGGTATTTCTAACAACAACAACAACAACAATATTGCTAAGGAGAAACCAATTTGGATTAATTATTTGCACCAAGAAATTGATACATATGCTAAGAAACCCAATAATGATCAATTTGAATTGGTTTGTACTTTATTCCAACGTTGTTTAATTCCCAATTGTTATGATTCAGAAATATGGTTGAAATATCTTGACTTTATTAATAATCTGAGTTTATCTAAACAAGAAAAATTTGATAAACAACAAGAAATTTATATAAATATTACTGCTAAATTGATTCCATTAGATAATAATGAAACCAGATTGAAATATGTTGAATTATTAATTGATTATGAAAAGAATCAAGAAGCTAATGAATATTTATTCAGTTGGATGAAATTATTTAGTGGAGGATCTAAAAAATATTATAAAGCATCGTATTTAGAAATAACTAAAGAATTATTTAATTTATGGATAAAATTATTAGATGACGAACAATTCTTAACCATTGCTGAATCAATGATAAACAAATATTTCAATATTCATGAAAAACAACCAAGGAAAGAAAAAGATGAAGGGACTGCTAATAATAACAACAACAACACAACTCCAAATTCGGAATCAAAACTGAAACTTGAATTGACAGACTCATTAATTACACTGGTGATAAGTTTCCTTAATGATGAATCAATATGTATTCTTACAGTATTATATTTAAAACAATTACAACATCAACAACTGCAACTGCAACTGCAACTGCAACTGGAAACCAAACAATCTCAAACCATTAAAATTCGAAAATTTTTCAATAAATTCAACCATGAAAAATGTTTTAAAACTTCAATTCAATTTTGGAATTTTTATTTTCAATTTGAATTAACTCAGAATCATTGGAAAAATTTAAAATCATTAATTAATCATATTAAATTCAATACTCAATTACCAAAAATTATTATTGATTCATTTATTGAATGGATGTATGAAATTTCTAATGATAATTTAATAAATTTTTTGAAATTAAATGATGGTAGATCAGATGAAACTATAATTATGAAAGATTTAGAAATTTCAAATTCATTATATTATAATAAAACTACAATTAAACGACATGCAATGAAAAATAATTATATCATCATCAATAATAATAATAATAATAGCAACAACAGTTTTGATAAGAAACGGAATAATATTGGTGGTGAAGAAGAATTTTTACGTTTGACAAGTAAACAAATAGGTCATCCAGGAATATTTATTGATGCTGTACCACAAATCACAAATCGATTAATGCTTGATGGTAATGATATTGACCTTACACAAGAGAATTTATCAATACCTCCATTACCTATGTTTAAAAATGTGGAAAAAGCTTCTCAACCGATAAAATACCCTTCCACTACTACTACTACTATTACTCAAACTCGTTAAGTCTTTGTATTATATATATATACGTAAATAGTTTTTTATTATTAAATTTCATCACTTTGACGACCAATTACCATTAAACCGGGTCTAATTCTTGCCTTTGACGTACATCTATTGTCACCATATACTTCAATTATCTTTAACTGAGGACAACTCTCACCAATCAAAGATAAAAGTTCATTATCAACAGCACGTACAAATCCCAGATCCAAATATGTCAATAATGGAAGCCTTATATGATTATAGTATTCAACTTCTTCATCTTGACTTTCTTCCAATTGTTGAAGTAATCTTTTCTTAAATTGATGCAGATCTTCAGTGAAAACTTGACTTAGGAAATTTTTCGTCAACAAATCCAATGAATTGATACTTAATTCCACCAATGTATGACCTGAATGTTTGAATAATTCATAAATGGCTTTATCGCCTAATCCAATGCATTTTGTAAGATAAACTTCTAATAATCCACCAACATTGACTTTCAGATATTCTTTCAAAGCTTGGGCAAACCCGTCATCACTAATTTGATCTAAATTTTGAATAGACAAATGAGTTAAATTTGGACAAAACTGTGCCACACCATCAATTAAGAATTTTTCTGTTAGATCAGAACAACCATCAAGATTCAATGAGACCAAAGTGTCACCGGTAATGGAAAGTATACTAATAATCAAGTCATCACTGATCAATTCTTCCTTTTCTGGGTATGAGATTTCCAAATGAGTCAATTTCGATGGCAGTAAGAAATGAGGAATCATCCCATATACATCTGCAGCATTTAAACCATCTAATCGAGACAATTTTAATGAAGTCAAGTTTCTGCCAGCATTTGTTAATAAACTAATTAATGAATCATTTCCAAATCGGTGAGTGTTACGAATTTCAAATTTAGTTAATCGATTACCAGCTTCTTCAAAATAATCTTGCCACATTACATCACTAATTAAAAATGGTCCATTTAATGATAATTCTGTCAATTTAGTTAGTTGAGTAGCAAAATATTGTAAATTATCATTATGAAGTTGTCCACACATAAATAAAGTCAATGATTCCAAGTGAGGACAATATGAAGCTATTTTATTCAAAGAGTCAGAATCGACATTGGAACAATCCCAAAATTGTAAACTTTTCAAATCTGGAGATAAAAATAATGAAATGGTTTTATTATTTAATGAACGATTTTTAGATAGAATCATGGATATTCTATTCATATTCATTTGTCCAATATCACCTAATACATCCACATCTTCAATATTTTCCGTGATTTTTTTGATACAAACATCTTGTAATTTGGGGATTTTCACATCAGTTTTATTTAATAATGCTTGAGCCACTCTTTTCCTCTTTTTACGAGCATTCATTTGGTTCATTTTCGCTTTCCGTTCTCTTGCCTTGAGCAATTGATTACATGAATTACATAGATATCCGTTCTTTTCTTTAAGAAAACGAGAACTAACGGTTAATTCAAATGTTTGACCACAATCAACACAATCATCTTGTTCACCAAATTTTCTCATATTTAAATTACCCAAATCATCTTCATCTTCACTGAAATTAGGATCACCATCATTATCGCTGCCACTGCTACTGCTACTACTATCGTCACCACCACTATTATCGGGATCATGACGATTTCGAGGTTGACGTGTTGAACCGCGTCTTGCTGCTCGTAATTTTCTTTTAGCAGCACGTCTCATTTCTCTGATTTCGTCATCATCGTCATTGGTATCTTTGGTGTCTTCCACTGGAGCACTAGCAGATCGACGTGTACTCCGACGCCGCGCTTCTGGTGTCACTTCCACAGCTGATGTAGATTGCTCTGGTTCATTAGTATCGTTATCATTTCCATTACCTTCATTAACTGTCTCTTGTTCGCGTTGTCTACGTTGTCTAAACGCGTCAGTAATACCTTCATTACGTAAGAACTCAGTTAAGGCAGAGTTAGGGCCTTTAACACCACTTTGAGAGCTTGAACCTTGTTTAGATCTTTGTCTTCTAGCCATTGATTAATTTTTTTTTGGTTGCAAAGGTTATAATAGTGGTTAGGGATAAAAAGAAGATAAATAGCAACCACTTAGATTTGAGTAATAGAAAATCAAATCTCTGTAGGATTTTATTTTTGTTTTTTCAGTGCAAAGTACACGCAAAAACTAACATTTTTGTTAGGGGGGAAAAAATTGATTTGCCCAAAGTACACGCCTCTTCACCACAAATATTTTTGCCACCTTCTTCCAAAAGTTGATACTTCTTCAACCATAAGTTTAAGTGTTGGGTTTTGTTTTAGTATTTGATTAACTGATCACTATAAATAGAATAGGGGTAGGTTCTGTATTGTTTTTTTTTTTTTATTTGTGTTGTTGTGCCGTTCAACTCTGTAGACAAGCTAAAAGAAATACGGCGAGAGGGCTGCTACGGGATGGCGCTATATTTGTACCACCGCCTCCCTTATTACCACCAAGAGGTTAGATTTTTTTCGCTCGTGGTCGAGGCAGCCCCTCAAAAAAAAAATAATGAAAGCCAAAAATAAAAAAAAATTTCAAGGACAACCCAAAAAAAAAAAAAAACAAGTCTGTTGATAATATCTCATCAATCAAAACCTCCATCTATAAAGTCTATATAACTAGTTATAGACTTCCACAATAACAACAGGAATTACAAATAGGGGTTAATAAAGAAAAGAAATTATGCAAATTATATTCAAGGATTTCAAGAAACAGACCGTGTCACTTGATGTGGAATTGACTGATACTGTATGTATATATAACTGTTTTTTTTTTTAACAAACTGATCTTAATTGACTACAATTTCTTATGGAAGAGTTTAAGAAATACTCAGAATTGAGAAGTGGGTGTTCAATTTCTTGGTTATGGAGAGTTATTTCAATGGATTAGTTTGGTTATCTGGTTAAAACAGACATACTAACAATCATGATTAGGTTTTATCAACAAAAGAGAAATTGGCCCAGGAAAAAAGTTGTGAATCATCTCAAATCAAATTAGTTTATTCTGGTAAAGTTTTACAAGATGATAAAGATTTACAATCATATAAACTTAAAGAAGGAGCATCAATAATTTTTATGATTAATAAAACGAAAAAGACTCCTACTCCAGTACCTGAAACTAAAAGTACTACTGGAACTTCTAATGTCGAAAATAAATCAACTACAGAATCAAGTACTCAAAACAAAGCTCAAGGTTCTACTAATGAATCAACAACAACAACAACATCTTCATCAGCACCTGCACCAGCACCTGCAGGAGCTACCACAACTACGTCTGAGCAACAACAACCACAACCAGCAGCATCTAATGAATCTACATTTGCTGTAGGTAGTGAAAGAGAAGCTAGTATTCAAAATATTATGGAAATGGGTTATGAAAGACCACAAGTTGAAGCTGCATTAAGAGCCGCATTTAATAATCCTCATCGTGCTGTTGAATATTTATTGACTGGTATTCCAGAATCTTTACAACATCCAGTAGCTCCAGCACAACCACCAGCAACAGGAACAGCACCAGCACAGCAAACTGAAGGTAATACATCAGAAAGTGGTCAACAAGGTGAAGATGAAGAACATGAAGGCGATGAATCTACTCAACATGAAAATTTATTTGAAGCTGCTGCTGCTGCTGCTGGAGCTGGTGCCGGTGGAGCTGGTTCAGGAGCTGGTTCAGGAGCTGGAGCTGGAGCCGGATCAGCCGAAGGTGATATTGGTGGATTAGGTGATGATCAACAAATGCAACTTTTAAGAGCTGCATTACAATCCAATCCAGAATTGATTCAGCCATTATTAGAACAACTTGCTGCTTCAAATCCTCAAATTGCTAATTTGATTCAACAAGATCCAGAAGCATTTATAAGAATGTTTTTATCAGGAGCTCCTGGTTCTGGTAATGATTTAGGATTTGAATTTGAAGATGAAAGTGGTGAAACTGGTGCTGGCGGTGCTGCTGCTGCTGCTACTGGTGAAGATGAACAAGGTACTATTCGTATTCAATTGAGTGAACAAGATAACAATGCCATCAATAGATTATGTGAACTTGGATTTGAACGTGATATTGTCATTCAAGTGTATTTGGCTTGTGATAAGAATGAAGAAGTTGCTGCTGATATTTTGTTTAGAGATATGTAATGTAATGGAGTTTGTTTTTTTTTTTTGGCTTTATTTTAATGTACAAAAAGATTAATCGTGGGCCCCCCTCCCTTCTACGAGAATATGATGATAAAGAGATGATGATGTATCGTTTTATATTTCATTTAACTTCTATACTAAGTGTAATTATCTAATTTATAAATCCAATTCATCTAATGAATAAATAATTTTATGGTTGATTTTATCATCATTACCATCATCATCATCATCAATAGGTGGATTTCCAGGACGTATAACAATATAACTTTTCATCCCTGCTTCAATAGCAGCATTAACTTCATTAATATTATCACTTAAAAATAACACCGATTTAGGTGTCGATGATTTATTTATTTCTTGTAAAATTTTTTTATATGAATTTGATTGATTTTTAAATCCTGCTGTAGTAATATCAAAATATCCATTCAATTTAGGATTTAAATCAATAACTTCATTAGTTATTGTTGTTGTTGTTGTTGTTGATTTTACGTGACCGAATAATAAAATTTGGGCCTTTATTGAACCTGATGAATAAATATATATTTTGTTATTAGTACTACTTTTTGTGGGGAATGATTCAATAAATTCAATTGAATCTTGATAAATTGGTGCTTGTAATTCATTATTTTCATAACCTTGTTTCCAAATTAATCCTTGTAATGATTTTAAAATAGGATCTTTAATATCTTGATCAACTAAATTTTTAAAATGTTTATAAATAAATTCGCTTGATTTAGTGATATTATCTGGTAATTGTTTCAATATATTCAAAACTTGATCATCAGAACTAGCACTGGTGTTTGATAATGGATATTGAAATTTATCTAAAATTGATGGTAATTTTTCAATGAAATAAGGAAATAACGTATCTTTAACAAAAGTTATGGGACATACTGTTCCTTCAATATCTAAAATCACTGTATCAATTGGAATATCATCTGTTTTGGCTGTAGTTGTCATTCTTGAGTATCAAACCTGGGTTATAGATTGAAGGAAACGTGGGGTTCTTCTCTTGATTATGTTGTTTGGGATCTAGTTTTTTTTTTCGGTATTATTTGAATCAAGTTCTCATTGAAAATTTCACCCAACTTGTTTTTACCAATATATATCTTGTAATTGAATTAACTAATAAAATTCACCTCTTTATACCTTAGGTTTGTAGATGTTATAATCATTTGATTACTAGAGACATCTAATTTACGTTAGACAAATTCATCAATTATCATCAATTACAAAAATAGTACACAAAATACACATACACATACAAACTTCAATATACATACCAACCTCACTCCTCCATCTTTCTATTATTACATATTATATTTATAAGTATTAGTATAATTAAATGCATCCAAATAATTATTATTTAAAACATCAATATCATTAGGTACAAAATATTGTTGAAAATTAACCATTTGTTCAAATGCCGTATTATCATTATTCCATCGAATCAATTCATCATTAAATCGATCAATTTCTGAACTAATCGATGATGCTGAAGGACTACTATTGTTTTTGTTTTGAAATGGAAATTTAACGTTACCACTTCCTGGTGGTGGTGGCGGTACTTGTTGTTGTTGTTGTTGTTGTTGTTGATAATTTAGGTTGGTACTGGTAATTGGATGAGTTGATAATACAGGAGTAGTAGTAGTAGTGGATGTTTTTGTTGTTTGTTGTAAAGAAGAAGGTATGATTGCTGGCGGCCTATTCAATGCTTCCATCATATAAATCAAATGTTGAGCCCATCGATTACAAGTAGCATTAAAATTAAATAATTTGAATATAGAAATTGCATCTCTAATAGATTCTTTAATCACGGAAATATAATGATGATCGGGTTTTTTCGAATTAATCTGTTCTAATAATGTGAACCCTAATAGAATCAGAGCGAAAAAAGTAGCACTTTGAATTGTAAATACTTCTTTCCTTGATTTATTAAATGTACAATAAAATTTAAATAATTTAATTGTTAAAAAAGCTGCTTTAATAGAAGCTTTACAAAATGGCATCAATTGTTTTTCATCGGTGACTTGAGGTTTATACATATTAGGACGTAATTTTCGATTCACCACATGAACTAAAAATGGTCTCGTTAAAGCCATAATTCCATATAATTGACCAATATGAACGAAAACAAACAAGTAGTTGTTAGGATTTGTTGGATCACGTAATTGATTTTCCATATCACTAGTCAATTGTAAAAAATTTGGTAATTCAATACTCCATAATTTTAATTGTAACGCTAAAGAATTTGAATCTTTAATATTAATTGAACCTCCATTATATAAATTTTGTACAATACTTCGATTCAAAACTGCAGAATCACTAGTGGCATTTTGAGCAATAATTCGAATTCTTTCGACATTATCATTTTCATCAAGTAATAATTTTTCCACAGGATAATTTATATCATCATAATCATAAGTATTGATCATTAATGGACGACCCAAATTCACACTACTAACACAATCACAAACATATAATGATCTCCATAATCGACGTCGATGAATTGATATTTCTTGATTTTCAATTTTATCATTAATGATTTTCCGATGCATACCTAACGCTTGAGCTAATCTAATGGCGGATCCAAGATTAATCCAAGAATTTGATCGATTACAACATGCTTGATAATAAAAATATTTTAAAAAATTGGCTTCAACCATCCATAATTTCCCATCATAAACATTATTTCTCATATATAATTGTCCTGATTGTAAAAATTCAATGGAATTTGGTAAATAATCAATCTCATTGTTATTAGTGTCTGATGAATATTCAATAAATAAACTTCCAATGGCGAAAACAAAATTTAATAAACATAATTGTTTTGAATTGGCAATTATAGGATTATTATAAACTTTATCAACAATATTTTCTATGAAATATTTCATATTGAAAACATAAAATGTATCATTAATATTTGATTTAAATAATTCAATCATAATTAATGCATCTTTTTTTAATGGTAATTGTACCGCAACACCTGAATTACTTGTTGTTGTTATTTGTTTCCCATCACCATCACCATTAATACCATCTGGAGTAGTATTTCTTTCAAAACTAATCAGTTCATCGTGAATGAAATTTTGTGCTGGATCATTAGTAAAAGTAGAAGGACCTAAAACTTCATAAAATAACGCTCGACATTCACTAATTAAAGATAATGCACTACTTTCACCGAAAAATCTTAATACTCCAGTTTCACTAGTTAAAATTCTTGTATGTTGACCATCTAAATTTGATAATCGTTCTTGTCTTGCTTCTTGGTCTTGTTTTTTTTTGAAAAATGATATAACATTACTATTATCATCATTTGATAATGCCGTTTGTAAACTTTGACAAATCATTCCTAGTGATGTTTTTGCTATTGAATCTTTTTCTTCACCATCAACAGTTTGGGGTTTATTATTATTAGTATTATTCGGAAAACTATTATTGTTAGAAGAATCAGCAGTAAGACTAGAGCCTCTTGGGTTTCCATTAGTAATATTTTCAAAACCACTAGAGTCATTGTTGACATTGACAGTGTTACTGCTGCTGCTGCTGCTACTGCTGCTATTGTTGTTGTTGCCATTGTGGCTTTGTGTCTCTAATGATCCAGATCCACTATAACTTGAATTTGGAGTATTAGGTAAAGATGGAAGTTCAGGTTCAATTTCTTTAGCAACAACAACAGATTCCAGATCACCATTATTATTATTATGGGATTGAATTTTTGATTTTTTTGATCTTCCATCTAATTTTAAATAAGTACATTGTAAAGATTTTTCTTGACAATACAGACAAGGATTATCCCCATTACATTTACGTTTATGACGTTTACATAAATCACAAGCTCGTGAAACTTTTGTACGTTTTGGTATGGGTAATATTCTTGGTCGTCCTTTTGGTCGTTTAACAGGTGGGGTTTGATCTTGACTCATTTTTTTTAGTAATTACGAACCAAAAAAGAAAAATAAAAATATAAACTTGATGAATGAGGTTGAGGATGATAAGGATAAGGATGATTTACGAGGGGGGGGGGGGGGGTGGGGGAGTATAACTTAACTTATTTAATAAAAATGAGAGAGGGGGGGGGGGGTTTGTGAATGATATACAAGTGTGTATGTATGAATTAAAAGTATTTCCTGAAGACTCAAAACACTTAATTGTTGGTTGGTTGGTTGGGTTGTTGTAAAAATGTAAAGTGGAAATTAAAGAAAATAGAAAAAAGAAAGTGAAACAACAATTTGGAGATTTTTCTCTTTTTCTTTATTTAATTGTATATCCGGATATATGTAATTAAATGGAGACAGATTTGTAATATACTCTTTTGAAAGCAGAATAAAGTTAAGTTAAAAATTGAATTCAGTTGAGTTGAGTTGCTATCGGTGGTGGTGGTGGTGTTATTGTTGTTGTTGCAGTTGAATTAGTAATGTTACTGATTAGTAAACTAAATACTAATTTCATGTTTAATTAGTAAGAAGTAAAATTTTAAAAATGGAAATAGAAGAAAATGAGAGAGAGAAATAGAAAGAGAGAAAGTGTGTGTGTGAATTGTAATGAATGGAAATAGCAATCAACTTTTTTAAAAATCAAGTAATAGCAACCTCCTCCAGTAATAGTTTTCAATTTCTACAACAAAATTTCTTAAATACAACAACATTATACAGATCTATATAATTCTTGATTTGAATCTTTAATAATTACAAAATATGTAAGATCAAAGAAAGAAGAAAAACATAGAATTAATTGAAGATATCGCTAATTAATGCCTTTCTCCGCATAAATTAATATGCACATATCCTCCTGTGTTTCTGCTTCTTCTACTTCTACTTTTTGCATCTGCAGCAACAACACCAAGAATGTATCCTATTCCTCAAAAGGGTAAAAATACACCATAGCTAAACTTAGAGCATAAACGTTACCATTAGATCTTGTCAATATTGTTATTGTTATTGTTATTTGTTTTGTTTACTTTTAAAATTGAAGATATTGTTTGTATACTGTAGAAGAAGTAAAGTAGCTTAAGAGAAGAGGATAAAAAAAATTTACATCCTCGGTTAAATAGAAAAAAACAAAATTTCAATTTTTTGACACAAAAATTATTACAAATTTATAGCAGAATTAGTTAAGAGTTATTCGATTGAATTCATATTGTGTTGTCTTATTCTAATTACCATTGAGTGTGATTATTATTTGATAGAAACTAAACAGAATGGACTTGCTGAACAATAGAAAAGTGTCAATGACAAAACTCAACTAATACGTAGACCAAAAAAGCTTTCTCAATTCCATAACCATATAATGTAACAATAAAATCATGAGAAAGAGTTAAGCAAAATTAGATCAAAGTGTTGATATTGGTGGTAGTAGGGGTCATGACAAACCGGAGCTAACTACTCTCTCTTAACTCCACTCTCTCATCAAAAACGCTTCAAATATATCCACAAATGTGTAGATATGAATTGTTTGTAAAAAGAAGAATAATAATCATTATCATCCATATAAACCTTAAAAGAAAGATGCATTGAAACGCTTTTTTGACTAACTAACTAAACTCCTGACAGTTTTCTTAATTCCTAACCCATTTTATTTTATTAACAATTGAAATTCGGATTTAGTTTTTATCCTTGGTAAAACCATACAATCATCTTATAAACCCGTCTTTGATAAAATAACCTTTTATTCTAGTATTGGTTGTAATATCTCGGAAAGAAAAAGGAAAGTAAAAAGGATAAAAAAATGGTGGTTGTTGTTGTTGTTGTTTGTTGTTGTTGTTGCTTGTTGATGACGTCGTTATATATAAATAAATTACGCTGAAAATTGCCAAACTCCATACTTTCCTAAGCCCATTGAACATAGTTTAATTAACAAAGAAATAAGTTATTTGAATACTTCTTCTTCTTCTTCTTCATAACTGAACCACACAAATATATTTGAAAAAGTTTAAATAAAAAAATAACAGTGTGCATTGAGTAGTAGCACAAAATCGGTGCTACCATTGGGATAACACGCTAAGATTTTTTTTTTTTCACCTTTATTAACTTGGATAAGATCAGTTAAACTGAGACAACGGTTTAAGATATGAATGAATCAAAAGGAGGGGTTTGATCATAACTACTACTATATATATATATATTCAAGGTCTTTTGAATATCCGTGGAAAAAAAAAAAAAGAAGAGCAAAATGTAGTCCATTGTATTTGGGAGCGGAGGTGAATGGGAAAAAACAAAGAGACACACAGAATGAGTTGTGTGTATGAGTGAGAGTGTCTTGTTCGAGAAAGAGGGGGGTGGCTGAGACAATTCACAATGACACATAGTCAATATAACTAAACAATTGAAATCAATTCAAGCACAACCACAACAATAACATATTGACTTTGATTGCTTCTTTATTTATTTGCCCTAAATTTATTGTTTGAATTGTGTGATTCTCTCCCACCACCACATAGATAATAATATTATTCATACTCTTTTATATTACGTCACTAATTGATGGTTGTTGTCGTTGTTGGGTGAGAACAGTTATTAGTTACCCATAAAACATTACATGTACCAATTGACTACATTAATCGTTTGACTTGATTAAGACAAAAATTATTGAATTGAAAGATCGGCGTTAGAAATCGCTCAATTTAAAACAACAAGTAGCAAATTATTTGACAAAGTGTTCATTGATTCTTTCTTGTTTTGTCTTCTATTTCCCCTCTTTTCTTTTTTAGTCGTGCCGTCCTAATCTAATATTAGTATTAGTATTAGTATTAGTATTAAATTTTGGAACCATTTTGTGTTTACGTTGGTGGTAGGTGGGCAGGGCCCCATTTTTGTGATTGGGTCTACTTATCTTGCTACCACCACCGTCATCGCCCTAGAATGTTCTTTTATTTCAATTTTTCTATTGTCTATTGTCTATTTTCTATTGTCTTTTGTTTGTTGCTACCATATTACTCTACTATTGTTTGGTGCAGGGCTAGCTGACAGTAAAAGATGAGGCGGTCGATAGACATAAAAGGGACTTAAGAGATCGAGTCAGGAGGGACAAGACCGAGAAGAAGAAGCAGAGAGAGATGCTTCTTCTCCCCCCTCCTCCTCTTCCTCCTTTGTTTTTTCTTGTCTCTTTGTTGTTATCCACCTCCCTTTCTCTCTCCCCTTCCCCCCCGCATCAAAAACTCATTATCAAATAATCTACTCAATCTTTTCATCTCTATACAATCTATTCTTATAGATACTAAAACAAATCCATCGAGAAATATATAATGGTGATAAACATAATTGCTATTAATTGATTAACAGTTTAAGCCTCTCCCCTCCTCCTCCCCTACCTCCATACTTAAAATTAATATATAAATTATTACACAAATTAATTCTTTTAATTCAAACTAAAAAATCAAAATTTGTTGATTGAATTGAATTGAAATGAATTGAATTGAAAAAAAAAATCATCAACGGAAAATAAAAAATTTCCATCCTTTCTTCCTTTTCACTTTCTCTTTCTTTCTATTTCTATTTCTATTCTGGTTATATTTTGATTCTACTATTGAGATCAATAACTTTTCTTACAAGTACCCACACGTCCCTCATCCTCCTTCTCATCATCATCCTCCCATTTTTCCGTTTTTAATATCATTAAAGTTGTATATCAATTAGTTATTCCATCCATTATCCGTCCATCTTCAATATTAGAGTATAAAACTATTACAAAAATAACCGTTACAAAACAATACATTTTAACGGATAATTATTTGAATTCAAATTCAGTCCGATATTATTATTATTATTAATTTTCCCAAAGTGATATTAAATAATCATTATTATCAAATTAGTACACTAAATTCAAAACTCAAATCCCAACTACTAATAACCAACACACATACACAAGACAAAGGATAAGAAAGTAAAAAGAGAATAACAAAAAGAAAAAGAAAAACAATTTATTTGCCAACATTTATTTCAACTTCATTCTTCATTCTTCATTCTTCCCTTTTTCTTTTTCTTTCTTTAAATCTATTTTCATTTCATTTATTTGATCTACAATTTCAATACTATATATCAATACTATATATCCTTTTCATTTATTTTTCCCCCCCCCTCCACTTCAATCATGACTGATCAAATTAAAATTAAACTGGAAAAAGATCATCAAAATATTATCTCCGAGAAGGTTGACTCCGATGTTAAAGTTTCCACTGACACCCCCACAAAAATAAACAATAACAATAACAACAATGACGACAAACTGAATCCATCAGAATCAACAACAACTGGCAAATCTTCTTCGACCACTACTAATAAAAAAGATAAACCAAAGGCATTTACTATCAAATATAAACGTCCTAGAGGTTCTCGTGCTTGTACAGTTTGTCGATCACGGAAAGTTCGATGTGATGCAGAAATTCATATACCTTGTACAAATTGTATTACATTTGGTTGTGATTGTATACTTCCAGAAGTTAAAAAAAGAGGTAATCAATCAGGTGAATCAAAAGCTAAAAAGCAAAAGACTGCTGCCAATTCAAAAACACCAACTACTACTACCACTACCACCACCACCGCCAATGGCAACACCTCCAATGGCAACAGTACTGGTAAAACAGCAACAGCGGCAACTGCAACCAAATCAAATACAAAAGAAAAAAATTACACAAATAAAAAATCTTCCACCTCCACTAATACACGAGACAATGGGACACTACCCGTACTGGAGAATTCATCGAATATCTCCTCGACAACGATTACGACTACAACTACCGGTACGGCAACCAACAACAACAACAACAACAACAACACTAGTGCTCCCATCACTACTACCGCTTCTGCATTATCATCTTTATCTAAATCAGCCATAAACACTTCCAACACTTCCACCACTTCAACATCAGCAAATGAACCTATTTTAAACATTTCTCAAATAAGTGTACCACCATCATTAACTTCGACTTATAAAAATCGTCCTCTGATGCATAAAAAGGAATTACTTGATTCTAAAGCTAAAACCTCATTAACATTTTTAGGTCTGTCTTCAATTGGGGTTGTACCTCAACGTGCTGGAGAAAATCATGTTGAATTAACTACCGATATTTTTGATACTATGGATGTTACATTAGATTCAGTAGAATTGGAAATTTTGAAAATTAGAGGAGCATTTTTATTACCAAACAAGGAATTATCACTTGATTTAATCAATGCATATTTTGAACATGTTCATCCATTAATGCCAGTAATTAATCGTTCATTATTTATGAAAAAATTCCATGATCCTAATGATAATCCTAGTCTTATGGTTTTACACGCAGTATTATTATTAGGATGTCGAGTTTCGAAAAATCCTTTGTTGTTAGATTCTCGTGGTACTAATGATTTGGCTAGTATAACTTTTTTCCGTCGTGCAAAGGCATTATATGAAACTAATTATGAAAGTGATCCTATATCAATCATTCAAACATTAATTTTAATTGGTAGTTATTGGGATGGACCTGAAGATGTTACAAAAAATTCCTTTTACTGGACAAGAGTAGCGGTGGGATTAGCTCAAGGATTTGGATTTCAACGTGATGTCAGTAAATCACAAAATTTAACTATTTCCGAGAAGAAAATATGGCGAAGAATTTGGTGGTGTTTATTTGAAAAAGATCGTAATGTTTCCATTGCCTTTGGAAGACCCGTTGTTATTGATTTAAATGATTGTGATGTACCAATGTTAACCATTGACGATTTTGATGAAACTGATCCAGAATTAGGTATCAATGATCCTTATACTGTAGATGAAACTCAAGCATTATATTTTATTCATTTAGTCAAACTTGCTGAAATCACGGGTATTATTATTAAACATCAATATAGTGTTAAATCCGAATCAATGAAAAGAAGAAATGCCTTTTCTATTATTGAACATTGTGATATGTTAATGGGGATTTGGTTTACTAATTTACCACCACAATTATCCTTTTCATTAGCTGATAATCTGACACAAAATTTTTATGCATGTTTATTGAATGCTCAATATTATAATCGATTATATTTAATTCATCGATCAAATTTGGTTCGTATGGCAAGATCATCGTCGACTAATCCTAACAATTATAAATATCCTAGTTGGGGGATTTCTTTCCAATCGGCGAGAATGATTTCTATTATATCAAAAATTTTATTGGATCGTGATTTATTACAATATGTCCCAGTTATGTTTATTTATATTGCCTTTAGTGCATTGATAATGTTGATTTATCATGTTGATTCAACAAATGCGGTTATTGCATCAACGGCAACTGACTCGTTATATGTATCACGTGCAGTATTGAAAGAATTACAAAAATCTTGGCCCATTGCTGGAGTATTATTGAAATTATTTGATAAATATGCTAATGATAAATTGAAACGATCTAAACTTATTGAAAGTAGTTCTAAAGTTGCTGATTATAAAGAAATTATGGCCCAGGAAAAAATGAGAAATTCTTCAACCAGTCCATTAGCATCAGATAGTTATGGAAGAGTGAAATCTACACCAGAAGTGACTACTTATCAAGAACCTCCACAACAACCACAACAACGACCATCACGAGCACTGCAACAACAGCAACAACAAGTTCCATCACAATTGCCGTTACCACAAACAAAACAATCACAATCACAATCACAACCACAACCACAACCACCACAACAAGGATATGGACCAGATAATTATAGAAAGAATATTTTTTCACCCGGTTCAAATTCAACAACATCAGGTATATCACCTGGAGGTAATGTTTATCAAGATTATCAAACATCACCAGCTAATATATCTCATACATTAAGACAACTTCAAGAACAACAACAACAACAACAACAACAACAACAACTGCAGCAACAACTGCATTATCAACAACAAGATTTTGGATATAATGGTTCACAACAATCATATAATAATAATAATAATAATAATAGCAACATCAATACTCAACAACAGCATAATAATTCCTCCAAACCACCACAAATTGAAGAATTGGTGAAACAATATAAATTACCAATGAAACGTGCAGCACAAGGTGAAACCAGTGATGCTAGTGATAAACCAACTACTGATACATCACCAACATCATCAATTAAATCATTTCCTGAAATATCGATGGTTACCGATAATTTAACTAATAAACAAGATTTTATTGATAATTTTGAACCAACACAATTATTTCCTAATTTTAGTATACCTCCAACAAGAGCCCAATCGCCAACTCCAAATTATGAAGATCATAATGATAATGGGATTGGTAGTAATATTTATGGATCAATGAATCAAGAAATGACCATGAGAGATAGTGTGGCACCATCACAACAGGAACAACACCAACAATTCCATAATGATGTTATTGGTAATGGTCAACATCAACATATTAATGGTGATAATAATAATCGTGATCCACATACACCAGGTTTCCAAACTAATTTTATCGATAGTGCATTTAATTATTTGAATTTACAATCAGGTATTGATATGAATGAAGATATTCATTCATTATTTCATATGATGAATTGATAAAAAAAAAAAAGGAATCCCAAAGCAAAAAAAATTCAAAGATTGTATATATATAACTTATTTATTTTATTTATTTATCTTATACACATGGTTAATTTAATCTAATATATATTTACTAATTCATTTCTTAGTTGCCTTGCCTTTCTTGTTCTTTTTCTTTAATTTTTTTAAATTTTCAAATATTTCTTCACGACGTAATTTTTGATTATAACCAATAAAACTTTGTATAACATTTTCATAAATTTCAAATTCTTCATGTAATTGATCAATTTGATTAATCCAAATACTACTTAATGTTAATAATTCATTATAATTCGATGTCAATTTATTTAATTTTTCATCAATCCATTGACTATTGGCATGACCACCACCAATAGTACTACCACTATCATTACTACTACTATTGCTTTTGTTGTTGTTGTTGTTGTTGTTGCTGCCATCCCCTTCGGCGGCGGTGGTGACAGATATTGTTGTTGTTGTGGTGGTGGTCAGATTATGATATAAATTATCTAATTCAAATTGATTTAATTTATCTAAAGTTGAATTAATCAATGAATTTTTCAAATTATCATCAATATTTAATGATTCAAATTTAGGTATTTCAGAAATTAAATTCAATTCATTCCAATTTATATCATTTATAGAAATTGATGATTTTCTTTGTCTTCCAGAAACAGAAACAAAACCACCACCACTACCACCACCACCACCACCACCACTACCAAAGTTATATCCTGGTATTTTAAGATCATTTTGAGTTTCACTAGTTACAATGTTTTTGTTGTTAGGATTGGCTGAGATGGTATTTGTATCATTCAATTCATCAAGATTTATCGGTATACCTAATTTTATAAGTAAATTATGACGAATATTCAGTTTTATCCAATTTGTTGGTTGTAAATAAGGTAATGTAGATAATTGTTTATAAATTTCTTGTGATCGTTCATTTAATAATTGTATAGAAGTAGTGATTTGATTCTTGTTGTTGTTGTTGTTGTCCTCTAGTATTGGTGTTGATGTTGAGAATATTTCATCAAGAGTAGTTGTTAATCGTTGTGAAAATTCTTTGGGTGAATTGAAAATAGTAGTTGGAAAATTAACTTTATCAATTGATATTGATTGGGATTGGGTTTGAGATTGTTGTTTTTGTTGTTGTTGTGTTGGTGATGGTTGAGATACTTGGAAATCATCAAAATCACCAAATTCATCATCATCATCATCATCATTGTCATCGTGACCATTCTCTTGGTTTGTGGAACCAATTGTTGGTGCTTGTTGAAAACTAGCTTCATTGAAATCATCAAAATCGTCATCGTCATCGTCATCATGATCATCGTCACTAGCTTTTACATCCTTTTCGTCTTCTTTATTGATTTCATCATCGATTTTTTGATTGTTTAATTTATGATCACCTTCATCATCATTCATAGTGATACCAACCTCCTCTTCAAGGTCTGGATTATCTAGTTCGACATCTTTTTCTTTTTCTTTTTGTTCTTGTTTGTCTTCATCCGTTTGATATGCTTCTAATACATCCAATTGTTCTTGTGATCCGTTATCATAATCATTAATAATTTCATCAGATATATTAAGTTTTTCTAAATTAACATTATCATCATTGTTACTAGTCATATTTGACCTATAAAGCGGTAGTTTACTCTAATTGTTCTAATCCAAAAAAAAAAAACAAAAAACCCCAAAATTAATCGTCGTTCTTTGTTTGAATAAGTTTTTGAAGAAACATAATCGTTGATCAAAGTGTGTGTTGTGTTGTGTTATGTTGTTCAAGTTGTACCTTTTTTTTTTTGGACAAAAATACACGCCCACACACTATCAGATTGTTGTTGTTGTTGTTGTTGTTCATTCTACAAATGACTCTTTTATAATTTTTTTGATTGCAAATAATCATCAATCATCAATCATCATTAAACACTATTTATGTTTGTACTTATACTTATTACACTATGAGTTATTCAGATCACCCACCTATAATATTTTTTTCAATTGGTAATCCTGGTCCTATAACTCGTCATTCAGTTGGTCATTTCATGTTAAAACGATTAATGGAATCATCATCAACCACTTCAATTAAACAATTGAGTAATTATTCATCATATTCATTATCAGTTGATTCTTTTAATAATATAATTTATATTAAATCCAATACATATATGAATGAATCTTCTAAAGCATGGAATAAATTCAAATTATCAAAAGAATATAGATCATTTATAAAGGAACAAGACCAAGACCAAGACCAAGACCAAGACCACCACGATCAAATAGTTAGTGTGATTATATTATATGATGATTTTGAAAATAATTTAGGTACGATTAAATTAAAGCAATTTAAAAAAAAATCTAATAATAATGAATCCCATAATGGTTTAAAAAATTTAAAACTCTCCATGATCGATGGTAATAGTAGTAATGCTACTGGTGAGGCAATATATTTACTTGGAATTGGAATTGGACCAAAACCAAATAATAATCCAAGTGGAGAAATCATGAGACAATGGATATTAAGTCCATTTAATAAACAATCTGAAAAATATAAGTTAGAAACAGAATCATTTAAATTATTACAATTATATATTGATACAATGATAGAACAAATTAGTAATGATAATGATGGTATTATTAAAGATGTTAATAAATTTAATGCTAAAATGACAAAATTATGGAAAAGAAAACAATCAGAACAAGAATCATTAGAATCATCACAATGGTTAGAGTAAATGTTTGATAATTGTTACAGGAAAAATGGACTAGCGATTATTATCATAAACCAGATATCTGTGTGTTTTTTTGAAGTACGAGAGACATACAATACATGATGCACAGGCTATTAAATGATGGGGACATACCTAACGTATCTTCTTGGTTTACAACTCATTGTTTGCTACTGACACATCTACAACAACAACAACAACAACAACAACAGTCAGTATCAATTATCATTCACTAATGTTCTTTTATTTGAATTCTGCATTGTTATTGTGCTTGAAATTGACTTAAAGAAAGATATACAACCTATCATCCCAGATTGGTAATACTAATACTTTCCAATTATAATAAGAATATAATTGCCAGTTTATGAATTAGATCAAAACCCCATGGCTCCCCATTCATAGATGGATATAGAAAACACTAATATATTGCCAGTTTTTTTTTTATTTTTGGAAAAATTGTAAACATTGTCTTTTAATAGATCTATATAACAATACCTAAGTTTAGGTTGACAAAAAGTTCTAAAATATGGTGTTACGTCTTTGTTTTAAATGTTCAGTGGTTATTTCAAAACTATCACTCAATGAATCGTCATCATCATCATCGTCAACATCAACCTCTTCTTCTTCTTCATCCTCCTCCTCCTCATCTTCATTATCAAGTTCATCTAATAATTTCTTATCTTCATTACTCCATCCAACAACTTTTTGAAATGATTGAGCATCATAATCACTAACAACACCCCCAGATTCTCCTTCTTCTTCCTCATCATCGATATCGACATCGACATCTTCATCACAATCAACTCCCCCACTTTTTAATTGTTTATATTTTGTTAATGTCAATTTTTTCCCCTTTTCAATAACATTTTCAATTGATGCTCGATGTTTTATAAATAATAATCTTGGAAACATACATTTTTCTCCCTTTTCAATAATTTCTTTCATTCTAAATTCTGTTGGATCACTCAATATATACCAAAAATCACTTAATTTATTTTTGGGCCAAATGGTTATAGTACCAGTAAAATTTTGTAACCAAATATTCAGCCAATCTTGTTGTAAAAAATGAGGTAATAAATCTAATGATTTAATAATTTGTAACCATTTTTTAATTTCTAATCTTAATAATTGTTCTAATGCTGTAGCAATAAATCCTCCTCTAAATGATGCATATTGTTGTTTTGATCGAGTTTTCCTTGTGGATGAAGTGACGGGTCTACCAACGGTTCCCTTTGGTGCAAAGAAAAATAATGAAATATGAGGATTAACTTGAGAAACAATGGTGAAATTAACATTATAATAAGTATTTAATGCTTCAATGGGGATATCTGTTCTTAATGATCCATCACGCCATTTACTACCTAAAGAAAATGGAATAACTTTTCCATTTATAGGATTTTTCATCATTAATACTACCGGGTTTAATATCCCAGGAACCGCCAGTGATGCCAATAATGTTGACCATATAATACAATGAGGTGATGTAATATCATTACATAATATAACTGGAGAATGAGGATCAGCTGGTATAGTAGAAATATTTAATTTTCTACCAGTTCTTTGAAATGCTTCTTCAAAAGTAGTTGAACCATGAGTGAAAAAATTTGATTTTCGAGCCCAATCAATAGCATCAAATCTTGCTCCAGTTTTTAAAAATCTCGGGATCCATATATACCAAGGATCTTCACATGCAGTGATTTTTCTAGCTAATTGAGGTACTAATAATTTTTTCAATTCTTCATTAGTTCTAGTACATAATAATGCCGCAATTAATCCACCACCCGAAGTCCCCGATATAATTTGTGGTAATAAATTTTGATCAAGTAATGCTTTAGCAATACCAAAATGAGTATAAGCAAAACATGCACCTCCACTAAGACATAAAGCTGATTTACCATAATTTTTCAGAACAATTTTAAAAAATTTCCATTTTTTTTCAATATCAATTTTCTCATTATCATTATCATTATCATCATTGTCATCACCATTGTTATTGTCTTGATTTATCAATTCAAGACATTTGACAACTTCTTGATAATATTCTTCAACTAAATTTTTCGTACCATAATATCTATGAGAATATAATTGACGATTTTCAATTCCAGCAAAATTTTTTTTTAAACAACCTTGTAAAATCACCATCAATTCAATTAATTTTCCTTGATGTCGTAATTTTTGTAATTTTAAAATGGTTAATTTAATAGTTTTATAATCATAATAAGAAAATTTGGGATTTTCCAGCCATTTATCTAATTTTAAAAATTTATCCAATTCTAAAGCATTATTAATCCATTCTTCATAAGTTTTTGAATTTCGTAATTTATTTCTTAATCGTTTCCTTTCACCTCTCCAAGTGAATAAATATTCCAGTACAGCAACATAAATTCTAATCATAAAATAAAATATTCCTAATATACCAATCCAACTGAATACAAATATTAATATTGGCCATCTTAATAATGTATAGGTTGAACTATTTCTAAATTCATTTTTCAAAATTTCTATCGTTGATTTAGTAGAAGTGGATGAAGTAGGGGTTGTTTTCTTATGATAATTGGAAGATCCCTTTTTCAGCGAACTACTACTTCTACTACCTCCAATGGGGAACCAATCACTTTTAGATGTGATTAAATCTGGTCGTTTAGATGAAAGACTAGTAGTACTAGTATTATCAGTGGTTCCCGATTGTGGTCTTGATATTAGATCATCATCATCATCATCATCATTTTTGGTGCTATTTGATTTCAAATTTGTTGATGAATGTGGTTTATCAAAATATGATGAATTCATAATATCTTCATCTGTAATCAGTGAAGAATCACTAACTGTACCGTTAATGTCCTTGTTCTTGTTCTTGTTATTGCCATTTGTTGATGGTAATGAACTAACAATACCTGGCACTTCATCATTTATTGGAGTAGTAGTAATATCAGTAGTAGCAGTAGTATTGGCATCATAATCATAATCATCTTGCCATACTAATGCCTTGGCAAATTCACTAATATGATCTTCATCAATATAATCTTTATCTTCTTCAAATAATGGTATTCTTTCTGTCATGGAAGGATGGTAACAGATGTGTGATTTATAAGTATTAACAATAGTACGATGGTTGTTGTTTATAATGAGTTGAAATGATTATAATTATTGTCTTGCTCAATATAATATTTAGTTTTGGGGGTGGGAAGGGGCAAGCAACGGCAATTGAAGGAAATCGCCTTTTTTTTGTTTTCACATTCTTATCTTGGTCACGTGACAATTGAGGCTCATTGTTGGGTGATTTGTGTAAAAGTAGGAGAGAATCAACCAGAGTTAAAACCACACAATTTATAAAGACAAAAAGAAACAAAAAAGTAACAGACTATAATCTTTCTCTCTCTAGATATATATTATAGTATAAAAGATGGGGTCATAATAAATTATAACTATTGATGTAAATTTGAAGATATTCTTAAAAGTCTTGTGTGAATTTAACACTCTCCAGAGACATTAAAAGTGTCTATTGAGAAGATGATATTATTTTACTAAATGGCTTAGGGGCCTGTATATTGTAGTAAGGGTGAATCGATCTATCTACTACGAAAATAGGATTTTAAAGGGGTGGGGGAAAAGGGAACAGGATATATGGTTGGAATTAATGACGAGCCAACCTAACCTGACCCCAACGACCCAACAAAAATGGAATTATTTCAGTGCCAGTTGTTGCTTGATTGTTTGTTCGCACACTACCAGAATCGGTTTTTTTTTTTTTTTTTTTTTTTTTTTCAATATAGTTCTGTTTTTTTACCCGGAATAAACACCTTGA
>OBUW01000076.1_pt1 | contig 76068 bp, 50 predicted proteins | sample 1475761 | NCBI WGS metagenome assembly OBUW01 (sample SAMEA2579908, study PRJEB22360) | human gut metagenome | biome: human gut; feature: human-associated habitat; material: faeces | place: Denmark | collected 2008/2010
CTTACGAAATAGTTGTGAAAGTATTTTCTTTCTACCTCGCCCTTTTAGTATTCAGCCTTCTCTAGTTCTATTTATGTTCATGATGAATTGGAAAATTGACAAAACAGGGGACAGGAAAAGTAAAATTCTCAAGTATCTTCAAACCCTTTTTCTTCTTTGTTACAATCAATGAGCCTTAGTTCATTCTGATTCTTATAAGATAGTAGAATATTTATTTATAAATATATATATATATAGTTTTTTTTCACTCTGTTTTTCGTTGTGTGAACTCATCTATGAAAGAGAATTAATATTCAAATGCTAATTTAGAAACCTCAAATTCGGTCACAAAACTTAGAAAGAAGCGACGAATTCTTCGGTGACTTTTCTCAATTTTTCTAATTCATCTTTAGATAATTCACCCTTGGTCTTAATAGCATCCAAGATACCAGTTTCGTTAGATTTCAAGTGACCCAAGAAAGCTTCTTCGAATTCACCAATTCTGTCAAGAGCAACATTGTCCAAGAAACCGTTAACACCAGCGAAAATCAATGGAACTTGTTCTTCGGCAGCCAATGGGTTGTATTGTTTTTGTTTCAATAATTGGGTCAATCTTTCACCTCTGTTCAAGGTTTGTTTGGTAGAAGCATCCAAATCAGAACCAAATTGAGCGAAAGCAGCAACTTCTCTGTATTGGGCCAAGAACAATTTCAAGGAACCGGCAACTTGTTTCATAGCTTTAACTTGAGCAGCAGAACCGACACGGGAGACGGACAAACCGACGTTAATAGCTGGTCTGATACCTTTGTAGAATAATTCAGCTTCCAAGAAAATTTGACCATCAGTAATGGAAATAACGTTAGTTGGAATATAAGCAGAGACATCACCACCTTGGGTTTCAATAACTGGCAAAGCAGTCAAAGAACCACCACCGTAAGCATCGGACATCTTAGCAGCTCTTTCCAATAATCTGGAATGTAAGTAGAAAACATCACCAGGGTAAGCTTCTCTACCTGGTGGTCTTCTCAACAATAATGACAATTGACGGTAAGCAACAGCTTGTTTGGACAAATCATCGTAGACAATCAAGGCGTGTCTACCATTGTCTCTGAACCATTCACCAATAGCACAAGCAGTGAATGGAGCAATGTATTGCAATGGAGCAGCTTCAGAAGCAGTAGCAGCAACAATAACAGAGTATTTAAGAGCGTCGTGTTGTTCCAAAGTTTGGACCAATTGAGCAACAGTGGATCTCTTTTGACCAACGGCAACGTAAACACAGTACAATTTCTTCTTTTCGTCAGAACCATTGTTCCATCTCTTTTGGTTCAAGATGGCATCCAAGGCAACGGCGGTTTTACCAGTTTGACGATCACCAATGATCAATTCTCTTTGACCTCTACCAATTGGAACCAAAGCATCAACAGATTTCAAACCGGTTTGCATTGGTTCGTGGACGGATCTTCTTGGTAAAATACCTGGAGCTTTAACTTGAGCTCTGGAGTAAGCAGCAGCCTTGATTGGACCTTTACCATCAATTGGGTTACCTAAACCATCAACAACTCTACCTAACAATTCTGGACCAATTGGAACGGAAACAATTTGACCAGTTCTCTTGACGGTTTCACCTTCTTTGACTAATCTATCAGAACCGAACAACACAACCCCGACTTGGTCAGCTTCCAAGTTCAAAGCCATACCTTTGGCACCAGAAGAGAATTCAACCAATTCTTCGGCTTGGATGTTGTTTAAACCGTAAATACGAGCAATACCATCCCTAAAAAAATAACATAAAGTTAGTATATTTGCTTTTCATCATGGATTGTGATTTTCCACCTCCCACAAAAAAAAAGTGTGTGTCCCCGCGCACAAAAAAATTCCTCGTCCAATAATATTGAAACAAAATTTTTCAGTGTGGACGAAACAAGCCATCAACAGAATGTGCGGAGGAGGGAAAACAATAGTTGATTTGCAATTGAATTGATACATACCCGACGGATAAAACTCTACCGGTTTCGTTCAAGTTAGCTTCTTCAGAAACACCTCTGATTCTGTCTTCCAAGATTGAAGAAACTTCAGTTGGGGCAGCCTTGGCAGAGGCAAATCTTTGAGCAGTTAATAAAGTTGGACGAGCCTATAGTGATAGAAATGTTAGTATGATACTCCTCCTAATTTCTTCTTTGAATGATGCAAACAGATGAATAGATATGAAAATGTAGGTTGAAAAATGCAATTCAATATTTTAGAGCACAGTAGTTTCCATCAATTCCAAAACCAATTGTTCAATTGTGACATTGAATGCTGTAACTTTCAATTGCAATGTAATTGGTGTACTCAAATATGATTGTTGGAAATAATATTGCATTGGATTCGTCTCTATTTCTGTTGCTCCTTTCCATGTCGAATAGTGTTCAATACATACAACTCTTAAAGATGATCTGGCAGCAATAGTAGCTGTACGAGCAGCAGTACGTAAAACAGGACGAGCTGACAACATTTTTCTATAATTTCTTCTTTTTATTGGTGGAGGGATATAAATAGAAGTTGTGAAGAAGAAAGGGAAAAAGAGGAAGAATATATATAAAATTTATGTTGAAAAAAAATTTGTAGAAATGAAAGAATCTTTAGTGCGAGAAAAGAAAAAAAATTGTGTCTTGTTTCTCAATTTTCATTGGCACTTTACCGAACAATACTCTCCTTCGCAATTTGATTGGTCGACAGAAAAATGCGCAGTCACGTGCCCTCAAGTGTTGAATATGGATAAACATGGGGTGGAAAGAAGGAATCAATCCCAAATTTTTGGCAATTGACAGAGGTGTATCACACTAATGGTAGCCATGTAAGCTAATTGATGGTTACAGAATTGAGAAGAGCATAAAAGAGAAACAGTAGAGTCACACATTAACTAGTAGTTCCTAACACCCCCATTTTGATTGAAGAAAGGGAAACAACGAGTTTGGTAGTCAAACTTTTAGCATTTTACAATGCTCTGTTACTTCAGTTTCATAGACTGAGTCCAATTGTATTTATACCTATCACATTATATAGATACGACGCAAGTCATCAACGTAGATGGACATATTATTTCTATGAACTACAAGTCGATAATTGCAAATGGAGGTCCCCCAAGAAAGTAAGAGACAGAAAAAAAAATCGAATATGTCAATGAAAATGTACACAACAAAAAAAATTTTCAGTGATATCAAAAATTGTTTCTAACTGTGCCGGTTGAGAAGTAATCAGTGACAAATGTTGGGCTCTACTACCAAGAGAATACTAGTCAATAGTTCAAAAAGACTGATTAGATTCAATTCTTCTAATAACAGCAAAAATGGTGGTGATGCCGCTAAGTTAAATTTGAGTGATCTTTTCAAAAGAATCGATCAAGTTTCAGCAAAAGCTACTGAGTTTAAAAATAAGACCTCAAGCTCGAGATCATTTGAAGCTGGAAACAGGAGACCTGGTTGGCAAAGAAACGAAAATGATAATTTTGCTAATAATAGGGCTGTCAGAAATAACTTTAATGGAGGTGAGCAACACCAGCACCAACAAATACCAAGACAACATCAACAGCAAAGAGAAGGAAACTCACAGGCCAACTTTCGTGGTCCAAGAAGCAACGAATTTGCTCCAAGGAGTAACACAAGACCGTCCAGATTTCCAAAGACAGTTGACGGAGAAAGGGCACCAGTTGCAAGATTCAATGGCAGAGGCGATAGACCTAGTGGTTCTAATGACAGATCATTCAGAAGGTCTACTCCTAGAAGAAATTTTATAGAAAGCAAACCAGAAGTGCGCAAACCAACAGTGGCCAGACCAATCAACTCCAAACAATTGACCCCGGTTCCATTACAGCCAAAGGTTATCGCTGAAGATTTCTTTTACGGTAAGGTCCCAAGTATTAACGCTACTGTTGCTTCTAGATTAGCCTCTATTGCCAAATTATCATTAAATGATTCAAAATATCCGTATATGTTGCCAAAAGAAGTTATTGATCAGGCATACCCAGGGCAAAGGAATAGATTTATTTTGCAGCAGAATTGGAAGATAAATCCAAATGAAGATGTCTTGAAAGAAAGAGTGCAGACTATTGTTTTAGGACAAACTAAGGATTTGGAATATAAGGGTAAAAAGACTGAATTGGCCAGTCGTACTCTTCATGACATTAACATTAACTCAAATTTAAACTTAGAACAGAAAAATACCATGTTTAACATTGTCAATGGGTTAACGGATATCAAAACCATTTTCAAGGATGCTCACTGGAAGAAACAAGCAAGTAAATAGAGAAGTTGTTATTGATAAGCAAATTTGTACATAGGCTTGATAATACATATCTAACAAAGCGTGTATTTGGTTAAATTAAATTTTACACTATCATAACTGGTTATATTTGTAATCTCGTCAATTTGAAAATTGTTTTAACAAGACACAGATGTATTTGGCTCTTTGTTTTTTTTTAGGGGTAAAGAATTGACGAATATTTATCAAAAATTGATTATATTTCTCAAACATATTATTAAAATATAAAAGAACTTGCATAAAAAAAAAATCCTTCAAATGTGGCAGGGCGGAGGTTAAATCAGAGCCCCCTTTCAATTAATCGAGGGGTTATCAGTGAAGTATGAAGGAATCAAAAGTAAGTGGATTTTAGATGCACTTTATCAAACAAACAAATCTAGACAAATAAATGCACCTTACAACCAAACAATATACCAAAACAATAGAAGCTGATATTTGCTTATTTTATGTGAGCAAATATAGACAGCGCATGTCCTAGCCTTTTTTTAGTATCTGGCCACTATATAATTGGGTTGCATTTCAGAAGAAACTACAGGTGTGGGGATTTTGATCACTCTGTAGACAAGAATGTAAAAAAAAAAGAATAATTGGCAGGTGACCACAGTGGTGGAACCATTGTTTAGCCGCAATTCACTTCCTTTTCCTCTTTTTCTGCCTTGCACGCTATACATACATTAAGACAATTCAAGGGATGAGCTAGCAAATACAGATTGTGGGAAAAGAACGATGCCGACCCCACTCGTGTTCAGATTACAAACCAAATTGATTTGACAATTAGAATATTTCTCTTTATCAATAAAACGTTAAACTTGTATATTAAATTAAATTCTACTACTGTTGATGCTACGAGCACTTGACAGTACTCTTATGATTATGAATAATAAAAAACTAACACGAAAACAAAAATACGGACCGATAACCATTTAAAAAAAACCTTACACCCATTGATTAAAACAAATAAACTTTAAAAATAACAAATAACAAATAAAATTGCAAAAAGTATAGCACTTTTGGCGAAGCAATGAACACAAGCAACTGAACAACAACCAGTGTAACTTATAGTCACTTGTCCAGATTTCAACTCATAACTTGGTGAATAATGATCTAGCTGATATCGTACCTTTTAACAGTTGATTACCAATGGCATTACTATTGGTTTCTTTATATGATAAAAAGAATGGCACAGTAGTAGAAATGGCCAAATAACCTAATAGTAAAGCAGTAGAAGATTTGGAATGGAACGCACTTGGTCTGGTATAAAATGAATGCATGATGAATATGAATTTATAAAGTACTAATGATAATCGATATGAGCAATAAGATGGAAAAGTTCAATCTTGTATATTTAGAGATGAGGAAAACAGGGAAATATTTATAGTACTGAATTCTGATTTCATGATTCCATCAACAGATTGCGAAACTGTGGGCTCATGTTATGTTGTGTTTATTATTAATTGTACAAGATTTATATGCAACATTCACTAAAACTAAAAATTTTTTATTGAACATTTCCGTTTTGGATTTGTAATTGTATGCGGAAAAGTAGATAATAATAGTAAGTGGTTACTAATGTGTGGCTATTTTGTTTGGCCAAAATTTTTTTTTTTTTTTTGCTGTTGACAATCGAATGATTTTTTTTTGTCGCACTATATTTTGTTGGGAAGAGGAGAAGGAGCAAGAGGAAAAGGGGAAGGATGAACTCGGAAAGTGTTGCACAAAACTACCCTGTAACCACATTAGTACCACCACTCTGGTTGCTTTTCCGAACCGTTCCTATACATTTCCATGGTACAAATACATTTTCTCTAGAGCATATTAGACAACATGTTTCAATTGTTGTATTGTAGATGAGTAAATACAAATCATATATCAGTTAAGTACAGAAACGAAGAGTTTCGCCTTCTCTTTCCCTGTCTGTCTTTTAAAGGCGTGGGTAATGTGGCGATAGTCCGACAATGCGATGTGAGCTACCGCCACGACAGTTTTTTTCTTACACAAAATCTGACTTCTCGTTTTCCAAACGACTGGTGAACTGAGACAACATTTGTACATTTCCAACACCACTACTACTTCCGTTGTGTAATGACCATACTAAACTAAACCGAATTAGTGTCGAAATATATGTTCGCCTGATTATGACATTTGACAATGTCTCCATATTATTTTGTTTTATGCATTTGACATGCTTTTTTTTTCCTGCTTTGTTCTGTGGAGTGGAGCAGTACATTGTGAAAGGGGAGGTAATTACATATTTTGTCATCACAACTTAATTCAAGAATGTTAAGAAATACACTTCCCAATAATCATTAATATTTAGGCTGTGTAATGGAAGTAATCTAGTAATTGTTTGAAATTCATCTTTACATCAATTGCTCTTCATCATTATTAAACAATTACTTGATTAATGGACCGAATATCGGATGTTTTTATTATAGTTTTTCACTGTTTATTTTTTCAAAGTTTGAGGAAACCCAATTTCCTAAAATGGGTTTCGCCGAAACTAACTGGGTACACGTCTTTCAAATTAAATAAATCAATACACGCTACACGTCTATACGTGTTGCTAAAATCCAACCAATCAACCTTCAAATTGCGCCAAGACAATTTTGTATCTCTTTTCTAGAGAATGTTGTTATTGTTGGTGCTGTTGCTGTTGCTGTTTCAATTGATAGGAGATGATCTGCTATCGTTCAAATCAATTGCAACCACAAAAGTAAGTGCCTGCCTACTAAAAAAACAATGCTCAAGAAAATAAGTTTTTATACGATCGTTTAGTAGTCTAGATTCAATTCTTTGCCTAACAAAAGAAACACTTTATAATAAGCTTCTGTTTCGATTCTTGTTCTTCTTCTTCATTTCTTGGATCTGCAGCTTCGATTGATTTACATCCCTGAATTGTTCTTATCAAGAACAGTAGCTTCGCCAGAAACTAAAACACAACACCACCTCATATGTAGAAGAAGAAATCGTGACGATCTACACTACCCTCTCAACAAGAATTTTGTTTCTTGTTTCTTACTTTCCAGTCTCACCATGTAGCACTCATTGCTCCAAGATGTCTTTCGAAGTCCTTGCATTGCCATATTCTTGGGTGCACAAAGACTCCGTGTCGTCAAGGTTTGAAAATTTAAAACACTTGATCAATGCTTCATACAATAAACCTAGATACAGATTTGGTATCATTCAATCACCAAGAATCAAAAATAATGATACAGTGTTGTCAGATCTAGCAATTGATGCATATGACGAGATTTGCATTTACTTGCTACTTGGAAAACAAGAAAAGTTTGATGATTTGGCTAACGAAGGATATAAACGAGACTTGACTAAAGTTGCAACTACATTTAATCAAGTTTTCGCTAATGATATTCCAGAACGTTATTATTCCATTTTCAATCTTGAAGATATAAACACCGCAAAGATCACTTTTGCTGACAGTGATTTCGAATTCAGTGATGAGATCTTGAATAGGTGTATTGCCAGTGTTGGATTGAGATCATTTCATGGCAAGGCAAAACCAGCCACCAAGGATTTTGAGTTGACAGCATTCACATCGTTTATGCGGAATACTGCTCCAGTTTTTTTAGACTTTATAATAAACCAATGCCTATTAGATAGTGAACGATTTGAGAAAATTTCGTTTCAGGGATCCCTAAATGATTTCCAAACGATCATTATACACGCAGATGTGATTAAAGAACATGGATTAGTTGAGTACTATACAAAAAAGTGCTCTTTCACCAAGTCGTCTCAAGAGGACATTTTGATCAAGGTAGACAATGGACAGAAAGTAGATGACGGGGTATTAGAGAAGGGAATATTAGCATCCAAAGATTTTCATCTTTCGTTTTTAGAAAGAATTATTCATATAGAACCCAAATAGAGGACACCCGTCAATGTATATTCAACAATTTTAATTATAGCTAACGTATAAAAAAAGTGCTATTTAAATTTGCTTGTAGTTGAACAGTGACCGTTAACTTAAGAGTCATACTCAACTGCATGTTGTTTGACCACAGCTCTCTTCCCCAGAAATCGGTGGTTTTGGAAAAAAAAATTGATCCGGTGATAATATTCCAAGCTCCAAAAAAAAATAAACAAAAAAAAAGTAAACAAACGCAAACACGATATTATATTATTAACAAGTTTTATATTAAGAATTGGTTTCATTAATGCAATGTCAAAGTTAGAACAGCAAACACCATCATATAAGAATATATTACCAAACACATATGTGCCGTACCTTGGACATAAAGTTTTATATAATATTTTGGATAGGCTATCCAAAAACTCTATACTTCAATTTATCATCTTATGGACCAAGCTCAAGAACACACAACCAAAACCACCTTCAAAGTACACTCAGCATGGTTTCAACAAAAAAATTACCAAGCAAGTGAGTGAGTTTAGAAAATTAATTAATCGTACTCCGAAACGTAAACTCATCGACAAGATAATCTTTGAATACTGGACCCAAGGATTGAATCTACTACAAATATCTCAAATCGACTGCCAACTTATTGTGGACAAATCAAATAGTGCTCAATCATGGATTTATTCAACTGTAAAGGATATGCATGACAAGATAGTGCCGATCTCAATCAACCCAAGAGAGTTTTTAAATAATTTGGTGAAAAATTTGTCATCATTGTACTTGTCATACATTTATATATGCAAACATCCAAAACTACCGATAATCTTGATTAGGATCCAAGTGTTTGATTTAAATGGAATGGATATTACCGAAAAACCACATATTATATCTCACAAGGCATATTTTTTTGGGATTTTTGTCAATTCGCCTCATGTTGTGCATTCAATTAACAATGATGCTATGGTACACGGAATTGTTATGGAAGCATTTGAACGGAGTTTACCACAGAGTAAAAATAACTTGCTTAAATTAATAACTCCAGAGGACCAATTTCCTGTGAAATCCATTCAATCAATGCATATTTTGAAAGGATGCAATCGATCTGGAAATAGTTTAGGTATTTGGACTCCCTATGCTGATGGTACTGTGGACATGTTACCACTTGGAGCAATTGAGGATCATCAAGTATTTAAAAGCGAAGCAGAGATTGACGAGGAAACTAATGAAACAGAAGATGTGGATAATCTAAAGCTTCAACGATTGAAGAAAATTGCAAATCTACGCTTTAAAGGGTCACTTACAGGTAATAAACAATCCAGCAGTGAGGAACCAAATCACCACCAGCAACAACAACAACCAGAACAGGACTCTAACCTTGACCAAACTGAAAGAGAAGGACAAACCAACGATACAGAGTTTGATTCTATTGCTCCAATTCAATACGCCGAATTTATTCTTAAAGAAAAAACTACAGCTACTAGAACTGAAAAAAGTATCGGTGATGATGGAAGAACTAACATTAAGTTTAAAATAACAGGGTCAGATGTGTTTGGAGGTTTGCATGAACTCTCTGTGAAATCAACAGAACCAGAAGAAATAATATTAAATCCAGAAGAAGTCCCCAATTGGCTAACAGGTGAAGAAGGTGCTTCAATTGGGGAAATCAGAAATGGGAATTTTTATAACAAAATCAATGGATGAGTCTTTGGGTCTCCTACAAGAACTTCTGGCCTACACTTCTGGAATTTATCAGCATGTGTATCTATATCTGTATCATAAAACATATTATTAAATAGAAATTAACATTACTAGTCATAACAAGCAAAACTAGTCAAAGAGTAAAGTACAAAAAGAAATCATGAACAAATTGCAATAGAACCTATAAACACCCCCTAAACCTTTATAAGTCGATAAAATATGCATCTGTGACATCACTATACTTATGTTTCTTATAACAGTAATGACACTTGAAGATATCTATTCCCTTTTTCGATAAATGCCAAATACTATCTCTCAAAACCAAATGTTGACAATAGTTTAACACTACAGCCTGTGTTGTGTAACCATTTTCTGTGATAGGTATCAACTGCTCTCTCGAAACAGGACAAATGAAAATAGGATGGTACTTGAATAAAAACCTGTTGGAATCTGGCAATTGAAACGGTAATTCAAAGTGATATGTTGCCACAAAATTCTCAACCTGGCTATTAGGTGTTCCATTTGTCGAATTCGATGCACCAGAACTATCTTCATTTAGTTTACCTCCAGAAGCCAGTTTCAACTTTTTCAATTTCAATTGTATTTGATTATATTTATAAAAGCTTGGCAAGTATATGTGTCCAGCTAAAACACTTTGAAACAATGACGAATCGTTAGATAATTTCAAATCCTTGCAATATTCTGCAATAAATTCGTTCGCAAGGTTAGTGAATAAGCTACTACTTTCGTGAATATTTTCAAAGTTTGCTAACAACTCATACACAAACTTAGCCTCACCCCCATGGCCCATACTTCTTTGATTACGTTCATTCTCCATATAGAACCCCTGTTTCATTTTTGTAATGAAACTTTTAACAGTAGTAACCATATGCTTTTTCGAGAAATCATCAAAAGTATCTGTATCTTTATCTGTTCTGAATAACAATAATGTCATCAACGGCGATATCTCATGGATGTAATCTTTAAAGAATTTGGAAAAATTATCTTTTGAATACAAATAAGCTTTTAGTGCATTATCAAGCGTGAATGAAGAGTTCTCTCCGTTTAACAAAATTGTAAATTGTAGCATGTGAAATTTAAATTCAATATCATGAAAGGAGTCAGTCTGATCCCAAGATAGATTTATAGATCCAAATGTATCCGCACTTGTATTTGGTGGCAAAGTTGAGTTTTTGGCGTTAATGGCTACTCTTTCATTATACTTTTCTTGAAACCATTGAAGTGCCAATGATAAATCATGTCTGGTTATTATATTATCAACTATTTGATTCAAAACCTCAAACTTCTTAAATAGATCTTGATCAATAACATTTGATGTATTTGCAGGTAATTCTTTCAACACTTCTGGAACAATATCACATTGACCAGTTTTCAATAAATGAAGAACAATTGCCTTGATAAGCTCTTCTCTATTTTCATTTTTGATTTGTTCCAACTGGCTTGATTTTGGAAGTAATGGGTGACCTTCTTCCGGTGCTTCTATATTGATGTCTTTACTCCTCGTCGATCCATGTTTTTGTTGGTGACCGTCCAAATTATTACGTGGATAATTATTCAATAACAATGGATAAGTATAAGCATCATCCAACTCAATACTAAACTTGGAATTATTCAAAATGTTTTTGCTGAATTTGTTATTTGCAGAATTGTAGGACTTTAATCTGGAAATAGACGATTTATACCATTTATCCGAAAGCTTCAGTAACTTGTCAACTGGGTCCACTGGTTTATGGAGTGGGAGTTCATTTTCCTGACTATTCACTTCCTCAATTAAATCTAATTCTATTAGTCTTAGTTCGGCTAAAAATTCATTGGAATCCTGTAGCAAATCATTCAAGCTATCAGTTCCTGATTGGTTAAGGTTTGTTACCTCGGTTGATAAGGTATCTAATAATGCTGTGCTAGTTGTAGTCATGTATACATATATATTTCTTGACAAAACAAATCAAAGTAACAGGAAAAGAAAATTAAGCAGTTTGAAGGAATTGAGTATCGCTGATATGCTTTTTGAATATAACAACTACTAGGTGCTAGATATGGTTGTTATGACAAATGCAGGAGATAACGTACCCATATACTTTTTTCCTCCTCTCCCTTTTCTAAGTTACGTAGTTTTGAACGTGCAAGTCTGGAGCAAACTTTCGATCCACATTTCTGAGCGAGGGGTTAGACTTATTATTGAGTATAGTTAGCCCCTCCTAACTACAAAGTATGGAAATTCCCTGCTAATTGTTTTTGATATTACGATATAACTATATATATATTCGAAGTACTATGAAAGTCCGAAGCAAGAGCAAATGTAATATCCGTAGTTACCTAGATCTTTTGAGACTGTATACTCATCTCTGTTTTATCCTTTCCAAAGACTTGTCTCATCAGATGTCTCTCGTAAATCAAAACACTCTAACTAGCTTATATGAATCTATTTATTATAATAAATTGTTTTGCACTTGCTTTTTCTCATATATCTAAATAATCAGCTTTCACCAATAGTTCAAGGGCCAAATGTGTCGGGATATTAAATTCAGGAATGTCCTTACCTTCTGTCACTGAATCCTTATATTTATAATGATAGTACAAATACTCCACAATACATTCCAATATATCACCATCCATATCTAGTTTAATTTTGCCTGTTTTACCTTCTTCGAAACCTTGTGAATTACGTAACACCGATGAAATCGATGCCACGTCTTTTGAAATCACAAACTTGAAGTTATCCGAGGAAACTAATGTAACAAATTCTGTATTCAAAAGTGACATTTGTATTATACAAAACTGTGTATCGAACGATTGTATTCAACTTGTAGAAAACACGTTATTAGAATTCACTCGAGGAGTTTGAAAATGACAAAAATCGTGTTTTGCCCTATCGAGCAAACTCACACCAAAAATTTACACCAAAAAAAAATAAAGTGAATGGGACACAATGAATGCAGTATACCTAAAACATATTCACACTACCGTTATTTCCTTACAATCAGTATACCGAAGCCAACCAAATAATCAATGCCATCTAATCCAAGTTTTAATTGGCTGAAGCTACAAAATGTATATTATAACATCAGAACATGTTACGATGAAATGGATTGGTCCATTGACAACTTATATTCCAACTACTTAGTATCACTATCACCTAATACAACTTTGATAGCTATTGCTTCAAAAAGTGCACCACATCCAAATCTAATTGAAATATATTCCAACAGTGGCCACAAACTATGGTCAGTAGTTTATAATAGTACCCACAATGATTATATCCAGAGCTTTCATTTTACAAGCGACGAAGACTTGATAATTGTTTTGAATAACGGCAGATACAGACATTATTACGATTTGATAGGTAGTTTCAATGAGTATAACTTTGTCGAGGATTTAGTCACTATGGATAACATAAGCCAAAGACATAACACTGGTGATAAAATTGACGCAAACCCTGACAATACTCGAATAATTACCAATTTAGAAAACAACCAAACAGAAGAAATAATTAAGATAATTGAGGTTAAGACGTGGAATCAATTTTTAGTTGTACGGCTCGAAAGCAAGATTATAGTGAGTGATTTGGACTCTTTTACAAATTATGCTATTTCTTTAGCAAGCTATTCTGCCTCAGACTTTGAATGTTTCAGCATTCAAGCGAAGACGGGCACTAAAAAAGCGGTTACTATTCAATTGGGGTATCGCAAAAGTATACTTTCCATTGACGTCGATTTTGATTTAGCTAGCTATGAAATATTAGACCAAGAATTGACTGATGGACCATTTAGCTCCATTGCGATATCACCTAGTGGTCAACTTATTTCATTATTCAACCAACAATTAAAGAAAATATTTGTCATAAGCAACAAATTTGACCAAATATTATTGGATTATGACACTTCAAATGAAAGTAGCGACCCATATCAAGTGGAATGGTGTGGCAATGACGCAATAGTCTTATCCTTTAAAGATGAAATAAAATTAATTGGACCTGGCCAACAATCAATTTCATTTTTTTATGATATAGAAGATGATGACGAATTTGATTTAGATAATTTAATGGTTAGAAAAGACAATAAGAACACAGACTATAAAAAATTTGATGACTTACTTTTCACAATTCCTATTTTACAAACTAGCATTGATGGGTTAAAAATCGTCACTACTAATAAAGTCCAGTTTTTAAGCAGAGTGCCTGAAACTAGCGTTGAAATGTACCAAGTTGGATCAACTGCACCTAGCAGTATTTTGGCTGACTGCATTGACAAATTTTCTGCAAATGCTTCTAAAGCTGATAGCAATATATCTTTATTGAGAGCAGACAATACGTTATTAAAGGCCATGGAAGATTGTCTTCAAGTGGCTTTAGACGAGTTTTCGCCAGATTGGCAGAGAAGAGCTTTAAAGGCAGTATCATTTGGAAAGGTATACTATGATGATTATTTTGATTCTGATAAATTCGTATCAGTAGTAGATAACATTAAAGTTTTGAATCTAATTCGCTCACCAGAATTAGGATTATTTTTGACTTATCAGCAGATTGAGAAAATTGGTGGGTGGGAAGAAGTGATCAAAATGCTTTTGCGAAGGAACCATCATGATTTAAGTTTAGATATCATTGATAAATTGAATTTGGGGAACGCCAAACCTTTAGTATATATTCATTGGTGTTGTTATAAAATTAGAAAGGAGTTGGACATGTCGGATATAGATTTGTTCAAATTAGTAAGTGAGAAGCTTATTTCGTCGACAAAAACCAGGGTCAATTATATTTCCACAGAGCAAATTTCAGAAACTGCACATGAAGAAGGAAGAGAAGAGTTGTGTAAATTTTTGCTTGACTTAGAGCCATCAGTCATAAAGAAAATTGGTAAACTTCTAGATTTTGACGAAACTGAACTTGCATTGATCAAATCTTTTCAAAACGGAAACTATGATTTGTCTACTTTGATCTTGTTATATTTACAAGACAACTTGACTACGTCACAATTTTTCAAAATATTAAGTCAAACTGAAAGTGTTTTGAAAAAAGAAAACTCAACCAAACAAACTATCCAGAAGTTGGACATTGATGTTAAATCAGAATACATGCAAGTCACAGGAGAAGTTGTTGGCCATGCTTGGGAAGAATCAATAGCGAAAAATGTATCACCACGCTTGCTTGAGACATATCTCAAACACGAAGATAGGGTAAACGAATTAAATATATTTAAGATACAGCAATTTAAACGGGACCCTGAACTTCATAAGGACAACTACTACGAACTGTACAAGTCTGTTTTGACTAAAGCTATCAACAGGTCGACAAACCAACGCATTTCCAAAGCATTGCAGCGCGAAATTCAAGTTTTGGAATTGCAAAAGAAGCTTAGTGAGACCTATTTAACAGATTTTTACCAGGAAAAGACTTTGATGGCAATATTAAAGCGGATGATTGCTATGAATCAAATCAAACCCGCCAAGAAAATAGTTGCAAACTTCCAACTATCAGTAGAGAAGTTTTGGTATCTTGTATTGAACACATTAATGGATCGACGTGAATTTGACCAATTGTATGAGTTTGCTTTTGGTTCAAGTGACCAGACTTCTGGTAATTCACCCATTGGGTTTGAGCCATTTGCTGAATTAGGTTTGCAGAAAAATGCCCCACAAAGCCATATTTCTACATATATTAAAAACTCAAACAAGTACAAATACGAAGAAAAAATATCCATGTTTATCAAAAATGATGATTATGAATCTGCTGCATTAGAGGCATTCAGAAATAAAGACATTGATATTTTGAAAAGTTTACTACAAAAAATACCAAATTCTAATCAAGCTGACATTCAAGTAGTAAATAGTTATATTCAACAACTAGGCTATTAAAACAGTAATAAAAAAGTACTAATAAATAGTTTAATGTTTTGTGGATGATTTAGATTTCACTTTTATGTGGATTTTTTTTTATTTCTACAGCCAAAAAAGAAGGGAACTAGATGATATTAATAATGACGAAACTGTACATACGCCCAAGTATTAATTCTGATTCAAGAGTCATCCTTTCTTTCTTTGGATTGAGGGTTCTTTATAAATCATTGCCTATGTTTTCACGTGACTTGGCTTAACTAATCTCAATAGAGAAAAACTTTTCTCTTGAACCACATCAATAACCAACTCTGAAAAACTGTACACCAAGCTATCAACTCAGATACATATAAACGTATCTATATATCACATTCGTTTCACTTTCCAATATGGAGCATTCAGATAAAAATCTTCTAACGGCGAATGTCTCAAAGCTAGGGCCATGTTGGGTTCCTATATATGAAAGCCCAGTTGGATTTAACGTACAACATTTTGAAGCAGCCATGTTGAATATCATCCATCAGCCCAATATTAACTCAACCGTTATTATGAGAGCAGATATTTTGCGAGAAAATGTGTTTGATCCAGATGAAGGTGATACAACATTCACCAGTAAAATCGCAAACGAAATCCCGGAGTTTCAAACTGATGATGATTCAAAGTTGTTGTTGAGAGATTTGAAAGATATCAAAGTGAGGCAGATACCAGATGTACCAGACATTCAGTTTACCAAAAGGCATGAAATTGTCAGAAGAGTAATTCCACGAAACCCCTTTAAAGATTACATAATAAATCAGACATGTCTTATGTTGACTGACAACAAAAAGAATAGCTTGGTGGTTTACATCCCTCACATAGATTCTGTGGAAGAAACACCATACTATTTGCCACCAGTTTATGGAATTGGGATACTCTACAATGATTTTAAGGTTTCTGTCCATTACTTGCCTTTTGGTTTTGAAACACCCAACGGTAAGGAGTTTACTTTATTAAAATCCATGACAGAACAGGACAGACCAATCAGAATAGCATTAAGATTATTGAGCACGGCCACTAAACATTCTCAGGGTAGGAAGGCAGGTTATGAAAAAAGAGTAAATCATGATCTAGTGGTACCCCAAACCAATTTCCAAAACCAATATATCACATTGAAAAAGAAATACCTGGATTATTTCATGAACAATTGGGGCGAGTCTACTGATCCAAGGAAGCATGTATTTGAAGATATTGCCATTGCTGCATTCATAATAGAATATTGGAAACTAAATAGTTTTGAGCCGGAAAAGTTTGAATTTCGTGATTTGGGTTGTGGGAATGGGTTGTTAGTTCATATATTGATACTGGAAGGATACAAAGGAAAGGGAATTGATGCAAGAGCAAGAAAATCTTGGGCATTATATCCGTCTGAAGTACAGAATTGTCTTTTGGAGCAAATTATCGTCCCCCAAATTTTACTTGACCAACAGCCAATGCCATCAGATGTTGCCGCTTCAATTCAAAAACAGCAAATATCCACTACAGCAGAGTTCCCTAAAAATACTTTTATTATTGGCAATCATTCGGATGAGTTATCCTGCTGGGTTCCCTTGCTAGGGTACCCGTTTATTGTGATACCGTGCTGCTCTTTTGGCATAAATGGAGTCAGAAAGCGGTACCCACCAAGAAAGAATATGGCATATAAAACACCGCCTTCCACATACAAAGCGTTGGTGGACCATGTCGAAGATATAGCGCTCATGAATGGCTGGCTAGTACAGAAGGAAATGTTACGCATTCCAAGCACCCGAAATGCTGCTATTATGAGCTGCAAAAAAATACCCGTGCTAACTAATGAACCAGAGCATATTAAAAGAATACGTCTATTGGATATAATTGCATTAGAAGGTGGGGCAGATGGTTGGGTTGAGAATTCGATTAATTTAATGAAGAGTGAACCAAAAAAGCATTAAAAGTGGTGTTTATTTTAAAAGTCATATATAGCATGTAGACTGGATAAATAATAGAAAGATTGGCTTTTGTAAGTAGTTGAATAACATTCTTGTCTGCTTGTTTAACGTATGGGTAGTGGTTGTTAGGACAGTTCGACACTATGTCGTGTATTGTACAAAAATGTTTGATCTGTATTTTTTCTATTTCTTTTTGTAAGTTCCCGCACGCTAACGCCAGAGAAGGACAGACAATCTAAATTATCGATAAACCACAAGCTTTTATCCAGAACTGAGCTTCATCCTCAACTTTTCATTAATATAACTTTTTGAACAATAATGACCGGCTCGTCTTCTCAGTATGTTGAAATTTTTTTTTCCAGTATTTCGATTTATCTGCTTTGAATCTGTCTACTAACTAATTATTTTTTACTATAGATTTCAGCAACTTGAAAAATTGGGTGAAGGTACTTATGCCACCGTGTACAAGGGAAGAAATAGGGCCACAGGTGCTTTGGTGGCATTAAAAGAAATTAGTCTAGATTCAGAAGAAGGTACACCATCTACTGCTATTAGAGAAATTTCATTAATGAAAGAATTGGACCATGAGAATATTGTAACTTTGTATGATGTGATCCACACTGAGAATAAGTTGACATTAGTATTTGAATATATGGATAAAGATTTGAAGAAATATATGGAAGTTCATGGACAACAAAGTGCATTAGACTTGAAAGTTGTCAAGTCTTTTATGTTTCAATTGTTGAAAGGAATAATGTTCTGTCATGACAATCGAGTTTTACATCGTGATTTGAAACCACAGAATTTGTTGATTAACAACAAAGGAGAATTGAAATTGGGTGATTTTGGGTTAGCTCGTGCTTTTGGTATTCCATTTAACACTTTTTCGAATGAGGTTGTTACTTTGTGGTATAGAGCTCCGGACGTCTTGTTAGGATCCAGAGCTTATACGACATCTATTGATATTTGGTCTGCTGGATGTATCTTTGCAGAGATGTGCACTGGAAAACCTTTATTCCCTGGTACTGCAAATGAAGATCAGTTGATCAAAATTTTCAGGTTGATGGGTACTCCAAATGAAAGAACTTGGCCAGGAATAAGTCAGTACACTAATTACAAAAACAATTGGCAAATATTTGTTCCACAGGATTTACGATTAATTGTCCCTAATCTTGACTCTATGGGTTTGAATTTATTGCAAAGCTTATTGCAAATGAGACCAGAGTCAAGAATAACTGCTAGACAGGCATTGCAACATCCCTGGTTTCATGAGATAACAATGCCAAATGCAGTACCACAACATTTAAGTGACCCTTACCAGCAACAACAACAACAACAACAACAACAACAACAACATCCACATCAGCCCATAATTGATCAGCAATACTAGTTTAGAAAACTTTGTATATTTAGAATATATGTTTACAAAATGATAAATTGAATAAGAGGAATAAGAGGAATAAAATCTTTTTTAGAAACAAAATAGATTTAAGAAAGTGAAAAAAAAAAATAGTTCTATAAATTAACCAAATCTATGTAGTATATCGTAATCAGGATTGTCGTCATATTTGCCTAACAAATCTGTCAAGCAAATATCTTTAAGTTGCATTGCCTCGATCCATAATTGTCGTCGTTCCTCATTGTTATGATCGTGGGCAAAAAAATGTTCTACTAAAGTCTCTATCATCTGTAATATCATATTGATTGCATCTGCAATATTCACTTTAATGTCAAAAGGTAAAGGGTGGTCCTTGCTCTTATAATGGGCATATAATCTAAACAGGGAAACAATCGCTTCAGTGAATTTATATTGTGGGTTATTACAAGCGCACACATAATCAACCAAACTTCCAAGTTGGGACCAATTCAAAACTTGATACTTGTGAGGAGATTCCAATACATTCAATAAACCAGTAATTGCTTTAGGTCCATCAATTTTTCCAAATTTATAAAAACTTTTTAAATAGTTCAAAGTATCATAGTGACGCGTCGAATACATAGACTTTATAAACAAAAGCTCAGGTATCTTGGATCTACCAGGTGCTTCGTCTTCAATTGTTTCAAATCCCTCGTTGAAGTGAAGGAAACCTTCGGACTCTTTAATATATTTGTCATTAGTACATGACAGAAAACCTTCTGTTGGCAAATTTTCATCTTCAAAATATTGGAAAGGAGGGTTCAAATCATCTTCAGGCTCATCAAGTAAAGACCGTTGAATACTTTCAACATCAAAATTCACAGATGTCTCGATCAGTCCACTATCTATCTCACTCAACAATCTTTTCAAGTTGACACCCATTTCATTGAATTTTAATCGCAAAAATTTCAACCTCAGTTTTTGCAATAATATAATCTCAGCCATTGATCTTATAGGTAATCCTTGATCCATTGTTTCTCTTTCTTTCCTTAGTCTATAAAGTACCTGACTTGATACAAATTTGAAATTCAAAATATCAACCAACAACGCATAACGATTTTGATTAAACAGTTGTAATGTAGATTCCACAATAGTCAAATTTCCACGTATCCGATTGTAGTGTGAACTTCTCGTATATTCTGGATATTGTTGCTGGATGCTCTCAAGTTTGCTATTGTAATACTTTAATTTCATTTGGAGACATTGGTGGTTTATTCTTATGTTTAGGTCAAAATAGAAGTAACTGTTCACCATGGACTTGAGGAGGGGATAATTACAGATACTTTCCGCTTGTATATCACCATTGAATCGAAGAATGGAATACATGTGTTTGTTAACTAAGGGGAGATAGTTTTCACTTGGTCCAACGTAAACAAATATTTTGTGAATAATCTCTACTGGTAATGTAATTAGTGAAATGGCTGGAGCATATTGCAGTTGTGGTTGGGATAAGAATGGAGATACTTTTGGTATTTTAGCAGGTAAGGGAGAGTTGCTCCTCAGCTTTCTCTTCCTCAAAGATTTTCCTGGATTAATAAATCCCATAACATTTGAAAAAACGACGGCAATATAATAAATAAATTGTTAAGAACGTATGAAAAACGAATACTAACAATTTAAAGGCTCAAATTGTTCCCGAATTTTTTTTTAGCAGTTTAATGTGCGATGGGTTCAACGCTTTTAACGAACAAAAAGTTTGAAGCATATAGAACGTTTAAAATTCAAATAGCATACTGATCTCTTTGACGAATAATTGCCAACAGAATAACTTTCTTATAATTTTACTTACAAATTGTACTACAAAAACAGTTTTCAAAATATAAACAATGTTGAATAATTACTATTTGCTTATAAACTCAATATACATATTTAAATAGACTTTAGACATTACTAGACGGATCATCTCAAATGAATCCCGTCTTTTGTTTTTTGTTTTTATTATAAGTTCTGTTTCTTTACTAATTTACACTTCTATCCCTCAAAATTAAGCCTTGGCTTTGGATTCTTTGAATTGATCTTCAGTGACACCTTGACCCATAGCAGCAGTGGAGGTAACACCACCACTGACCATCTTCAACAAACCATCAATATAGGTAGCACCAGACCATTTTTGATGTTTGACAACTTCCACACCTTTTTCGATTTCTGGTTGTTGGACAGTTTGACCGTAAGCTTTCATACCAATTTGAGAGTATTGGTTAGAGAAGTCGTCAACAGCCAATGCTGTGGTGTGCAAACCAGCCAAGGTGATGAATTGCCACACGTAACCTAATTTACCCAATCTCTTGATGTAAGTTTCTTGTTCGTCAGCTGGCATGGCCTTGTTCCAGTTGAAAGATGGAGACAAATTGTAAGCTAACCATTGATCTGGGACAGCAGCTTTAACACCGTCGGCAAATTCTTTAGCTTGGGCATAATCTGGCAAAGCGGATTCCATCCAAATCAAATCAGCGTAAGGAGCAAAAGCTCTACCTCTCATGACGGCACATTGAGTACCACCTTGGTATCTGTAGTAACCTTCTCTGGCTCTGGCAACATCCCAGTTGAAGTAAATATCTTTACCAGTCAATTCCTTGGCCAATTTCTTAGCTTCTTTGTGAGAAGTGTGAGACAATGGGTTAACCTTGTCAGTGAATTTCTTGATCAAAGCATCTTTGTTAGAGTAGTTACCATTCTTGATTTCATCAATAACAGCTTCGTGGAACAATTTCAAGCCAGCTTTCTTGGTCCATTCAGATTCAATGGCAGCTAATTCGTTACCGTAGATGCCTTTAGATTCAGCTTCAGCCATCAAAGCAGCTAAATCTCCGGCTTCTGGGTTAGTGGCACCAATGATAAAGTAGTGGTCTCTGTGGTCAATAGTGGAGGTAATCAAGGTGGCAGCTTCAGAGTCTGTTCTGGCAACGGCCAACAAGTTGGATCCGAAAATATCAGCAGAAGCTCTGATAGCAACCAATCTGTTAATGTGTTCTTGGACTGGGACTAACACTTTACCAGCCATATGACCACATTTCTTGGTACCTGGAGCTTGATCTTCAATATGGATACCAGCAGCACCTCTTTCAATGAACATCTTGGTTAATTTGATAATAGCAGTAATACCACCATGACCAGTGTCAGCATCAGCAATGATTGGTCTCAAGAAGTCAATGTATGGGGTCTTGGCTCTTTCTTCTTTAGACAAAGTCAATCTTTCTTCTCTTTGTTTTCTGTCGTGGAACAATTGAGCAAACCACAAGTGTTCAACCTTGTTTGGGACGGTATCCATAGGATAATCAGCCAAATCTGGAGATGGTTCGTTAGAAGTGGAAGCAGTAGAAGAACATTGCCATCCGGAAACGTAAATGGAGTCCAAGTACTTGGCCATTTGAGCAACGTGGATTGGGTCTAAAGCACCAAAGGTGAAAGAAACAGTCTTGTCAGCATCGTGTTTTTCCAACAACTTGAACAATTTGTCGGCTTGTTGAGATGATGGATGGTTGATTTTCAAGGTTCCTCTCTTCTTAGCAATGTCTTCAGCAGAATAGATTCTCTTGGTCTTTCTCCATCTTGGTTCAGACCACCATTTTTTGATTTCAGCAACTTCTTTTTGGAAGTCAGCTTCTTCTTTTTGAATGTCAATAGGAGTGTAAGGCATGGTAGATATTATTAATGTTTATTCTTTAATTTATATTAGAATAAAAGGTATAAGTATAGAGGAAAGAAGGAAAAAAGAAAAAGAAAAAGGGTATTAAAAAAGAATGAAATTTGAAAAAGGAGAAACTTGGCAATATTTATAGCAAAGTCATTGACCACTTGGAGTAACGACTGATTTTTTTTGTTTGGGCCAAATATTGTAATCGGACAATGTGAAACTATTTGTCAAGATAATACTTTACTCTTTTCCCCAGATTTTTTTTTCTTTTTTTTATTTTTCACTCGCAATCTTCCACTGATCCTGAGTTTCATGCAGGACTTAAAAATCCAGTATCCTCGGATAGATGGAATTGTTTTTCTTTTCATCACATTACATCTATTTTGATTCAAATTAAAAAAGAAATACAATTTATTATTCTAGTTTTGCAAGCCTATATTGATTTATATATATATAGAAGTGACTCTTCACCTGTAGAATAAGTATAGGATTGAGTAGAAAAGCTGACTGTTAAAGTGTGTCCAGAGTTTATTGGGGAAATATCATGTGAACAACTCAATCCTTTCAATCCTTTTTTTTCTTTTGTTCGACGGGGCCGACATCGAAATAGAGCACAAAACTCCGAGGCATAACTAAGAAAATAAATTAGATAAATATAATACCGACAAAACTACTCAATTAGGCAAGTCTGGTAACTTTTCCATCCAACAATCAAAAAGAGAAAATTTTGTGCATGTAAATTATCCTGGGGTCAAACGGAATGACGTTCGTTGAAGAGTAGTAGTAGTCGCCAACAAAAAATCGTGTTGTGGTGAAATCAAGTTAATATTTTGTTTTAAATTTATTTGAAAAGCCCAATAGATAGGTCTGTTATATTATTTATTCTGGCAAATTTTGCCACATTCTTTATCTTGCCTTTGGATTGGAAAATTAGTAGATCATAAAATTGATATTCAGACATAAAGACGATTCCATGACCACGCTGGTTAAATTAAGTTTTTGTGCTATTTTGTGATGGTGATTCATAGTCATATATGCATTGTCATTTAACATATACATTCGGACCTATACTTCCTACAAAAGCAACTGCTTACTATCTATTCTGATTTGGGCTTTTTAGTCTTGTCATCATTAGCATCCTGCTTTTTTCTTTTCCTAACCATACCTGATAAATCATTGACCACAGTTTTGGTTTCTTCCTTGTTTTGTTTCTTCTTCACCATGGTTTGAAGATTGTTAACGATAGCGGCACCTGCACTTTGTTCACTGCCTGATGCCTCCTCACCCAAGATCCCCTTGATTATATCCAATTGCTGCATTTTGATTTCTTCTGAAGGATCTTTCAATAAATCTTGATACTTTTCCTTCATCTCATCAATAATCTCTTGGTTTTCCTTTCTTTTAGAGTCATCATTTTCATTTTTGTTCCTTCTTTCAACAGACTCAATTGCCAATTTCATTTGTTCAGCAGCGTTCTTTCTCAGATTGGAATCGTCAGATTGGAATTCTAATGCCAATGCCAATTTGTAATGTGATTCAGATATTAAAGATGACGTATCTGAAAATAGTTCTAGTCTCAACTCTAAACATTTTCTCAAATCATCAGCAGCTTGATTAAAGTTTTCTGCCTCCAATGACACTTCTCCTAGGATATCGTAAGTTTCTGATAATTTTTTCAACACCACTATATAATCATTACTACTTTCGTCTGTGTCTTGTGTTAAATATGGTGGTTTCAAGTCCCCCTTATCCAAAGACTCGAGTTTCTCTTCAAACAAGGCTCTAGCCAAATCCAATAATTCCCAAGCAACCTCAAAATCACTTTTATTCGCATCCTCGTCGTTATTTTCATCTTCATTTGGTTCTTCGTTTTCTTCACCATCTTCTTCCTCCCCATCTCCGTCTGCATAGAATTGGAAAGTATCATCTGTTTTATCAGTTTCTGGTTTACTCTCTTCCTCTTTTGATTCACTGTTTTCAGTTTCTACCTCTGGTTCAGCAGGCTTTCCACCAAACACTTCTGATTTACTCACACCACTTTGAAAAACTGCTTTACCATATAAAAATAACAAATCTGCATCTTCATTACCTTGATGACTTTTGGAATACTCCTCGCATGCCTCCCCATACTTTTCAGATGCAAGATCAAAATCCTTCGATGAATAAGCCCTGGACCCTTCTGAAATTAGCTTGGCTACTTCTGTTGAATAATTAGACATTATTGATGCGGGTTTTATCAGTAAGGACTTGCTGGTTGATGAGTGGACTTTCTTTTTCTTTCATTTGTTTTTTTTTTTGGTTACTTCACGTCTTAACTTCTTGGTGTAACTTAAATTCGACGCGATTGCGCGACCATCATTGTTAAATAATTGTAAATCAGATTTCAAAGCTCTTAACCTTAACTTAGAATGTATTAGTTAATGGTCACTTCCTAGCTTTTATATAGCAATTACCGTACTCATTTCAATATTTTTCTTGTCTTTTAAAACTGGTATTTTAAATTATAATACCAAACAGACTTTTTATCACCTAACAACCACTACTGTATTGGAGGCTATGAACCAGTTGTAATTCACGTGATCAAATTGATAAATATGCCACAGCCAAAAAAATAAAAAATAGATGATCTACAAATCAGCCTTATACTTGTAAGTTTGCTGGTTGGACCTGCAGGCTCAGTAAGAACTTGATTGTTGCATCATGCGTATACCAACTACATATAGTATGATCCGTTTTCGTTTTGCGATCCAAAGGTCATGAATTAGCCGAAAAAAAAATAAAAACCGATAAACATTCAGCAACATATTGGTAACTTATGTAAGCTTGAATGTGGCAAGGTACACGACAACTTATAAGAACAACAAAAAACTACCGAACTCCCAATTCTATTGTTGTACCTACAATTGCAATATTCTTTTTGTTTTTGTCTTTTTTTTTTTTTTTGATATTCTAACAGAAAGAAACCAAGACCATTCGTACTTACTAGTGACAGTTCAATTGAAGAATATTACTGTATTGAATTTGCTAATTTTCAACATTTTCCCTCCTAATTTGAAGAATAAATTTTGTGCATTTGAGGGTTTTACAGTCTCGTTTTCTTCGTATTTGTTATTATTTTAATATTTGCTATCATAACTATTGTATCAATACTGTATTATCAATCCCCTAAAAGAAACCATAGAAGCCAATGTCTCATCAGCCAAATAAAAAATCATTAAGACGAAAACCCCCACCAATAGATGACTCGACTCCTTTTAGTATTTATCAAAACCTAACATCTAATCCTGAACAATATTCAGACTTCCAAGTTTCATTGTCCAAATCACCACCTATTCAAGTAAATACATTTGTTCAATCTTCACCACCTAATTATATCCAGCTGCCTCCAAGTGCACCACCCCCTCCCATACCAGTCCAACGACCAGAATATACCCTGCAGGTGGGGTCATTTCCTGAAGCAGCATCGGCACCTGTGGATCAAACTAATTATAATGTTTCAATGAGCCTGGAGTTCCCCTTTGACGAGTCTTTCATATCAATGGGTGGCTCGCCAAAGCCGAAAGGTCCAAAGCAAATTTGGGAGTATGAGGACGATAGTATTATCTCACAACCTATAGAATACGTTCGGCATGCTTCAATAAATAGTACCGACTACAAGTCAAGACCAAGAGGATATCAACAAATGTCTACAACCTCCCAATCTGCACCTTTAGATAGTATACCGTATCCAATAGAGGATTTGCTGCCTATTCAGGCTAAACCTACTATCACTACAGCTCCTTATCCTACACAAAACTTTGAAGATTCAATTGACAACTATTATGAATCAGATTATGATTACACTTTTGAAGATGATTCTCCATCCCAGATGCAAAGTGTCGATAAATATGGGAATGGTGTTTCGCCTCGAATTGATGATGTTCCTGATTTGACTTCCAAACGAAGTCTGCTACAGCTGGCCCAAAGTGTTAATTCTCTGTGGCAATCGCATTCTCAAACTAATCTGATTCAATCAGGTGCTAATCTGGTGGGTATTCAAGGACAGTTTCCAATGTCTGCTCCGCCTTTTTTGGAGTCCCCTCCGAGACCGAGTCTTCGACAATTAGCAACCAAGAATTCTCAAAACTTCCCTCCACCTAATACCCAAGCAATAGATTATGCACTGGATCTGTCATATAGTAGATCTCCATCTCCAACAAGAAGAACAATTGATAGGACAAAAACTGTTTCACTGGGCTTCACTTACGCCGAAAGCGAGTTTATAGAAGACTTTTCGGAAGGATATAACGAATTTGCTGTTCAACATGGACCAAGCTCAAGATGGAATTCTGTTAACTCCAACGCAACACACACACCAGAAAACTTGTTCTGGGATGATGGGTACCAGTTGCCGACCGAATCACCAGCTACTGAATACTTTGATTATTCAATGTTGCCTGAATTGCCAAGTGTCAAGCCTTTACCTAAATCACCATCATATTTACCTGAGGTGCTTGCGCTGAAACAGCAACAAGAGCTACCCTCGTTGCCACTAGAACTACCTGATTTGCCATTTAGCTCAGCTTTTTTGCAGTCACAGCATTTTGAAATTTGCTCAAAGATTTGGTCACTTTCAGAACTTTTCAAGTGGTGCTTGAAGTTAAGAATATGGTTGAACAACCTGACCATCTCTAAAACAGAGTTGAAAAAGGCATTAGGTGGTTTATTAGCTTTCCATCGACGTGACGTGCCATTGGACGTGGTATCGAACAATGCGGCGGCAGCGTTTGAAACTTTTGTTCTGACTGGTGCAATCGAGGTAGTAGAAGATGTTGAAGCACAGGGAAGTGATAAAACTTTAATTGTTATGAATGAAAATGTGTATTTGAATGGAGTTTTGCCATTACTTACAGAATGCTATTCAAATTTTCAACATACTAAAGAGGTGGAACAGTCTAACATGACGTGTTATTCGACATGCTGCACCTTGAGTAAGTCGATGAATTTGGAGCGGAAAATGCGAAATACAAACATCAAGGATATTGTACTAGAGCATGACTGGACCAGTCATTGGCATTTGACTGTGGAAGATCTTAAAACTTTGAATCATGCTACTAGTAAGCAGCAGTCTCTCATATTTGATTTGATGAGATACGAACAAACATTCATTCAAAGAGCTGATTGCTTTGTGGAAGTTGTTGCGCCTGAGTTTATCAAAGCTGCAAAGAGCTACTTTGGTCAGAATAGCGAGAAATTAGCAAAATTCGAACAAGATGTTATAAGTGCGGGAAAACAAATAGTTGATATCCATCGGACAGTTTTATTTGAACCTTTATTGAAAATTTTAATTGCAGAGGGGAAATTCATTAAGAATTTGGTCGGTATAGGGCAAACTTATAGTGATTGGGCATTTGAAGTCAAACCACCTTTAATTAAGTACATGAGCTGCATGCCAATGATTGAAGAGCTTCTTGGGATTGAAACAATAAAGGCATTTATTGACAACCGTATTAGTACTTTGCCCAGGGTGAGGGATTTGAAAGTGAATGTCGGGATTTTGTTTATAAGTACTTTTAATTCAAGGTATATGCAGTTGCCATTGCAATTGGAGGATATCTACAAGAAGTTTGACGTTAATGATCCCGAGCACATATCGATGCTTAAAGCAGCTAACGATATCAGGAAATTGGGGGTGAGAATAAATGATTCCAAGAAGCTGGCCGATAATAATTATGCAATATCTGTGATCAAGGACCAGTTATTATGGAAAAGTGGAGTGACACAGATCAATTTGAACTTGAACTCGCCGAATCGAAAATTTGTTTGTCGTGGTGATTTGACGAGAAAAAGTGTTTTGTCAAAGCTTCAGACAGCAAATATCAATCATATTATACTACTTGATAACTATGTTCTAATTACGGATCGCTCAAGAAATAGACGTGGAGGGTTGGCTTATAAGATTTTGGAGGATCCAATTCCTGTTGAGTATTTGATTGTGGAGGAAAAAGTAGTTTCGACGAGTACATTGCTTTCTAACCAAAATTCTTTAGGTACAACTCAACTGGGCACAGCTGATGCTGAAAATGACGACAGTGATGCATTTCAGTTAAAGTTGAGGTATGCTGGTAGAACAAAGAGAGCTTATACTTTCTCATGTGGTACAGAAAGAGAAATTAGAGATTGGGTAAACTATTTTATTGCGGCAAAGTCTACCTTGTGCAAGCGTTTGGCTCATTCTAACCCTTATAGAGTTGTCCTGGTGTCAAATACTGTATTTGGTTACGAGAATAGTCATCGTGTTACCAAGCTTCAATTACTTGCTCGTTATGATCCTATTTATGATATTTGCCAAGACTCCGTGGAAAAAACTAAGAAATTGAATCTCTGGAGTGATTTGTACAACCCAAGGTTATCTCGCAATCGTATTGTTTTTAGCAAATTGCAATGTATGTGCTGGTTTGAATATAAGGGATCCAAGTACAACCTTGTTGCTCTTGAAGCTGGGTTGTATATGTGCGAGTCTAAAGGTAGATGGAAGAAGATCATAGGTGGTGATAATTACGTTCAAATGCAAGTGGATTCGGAAATTGGTATTGTGGTGGTATTGACTGAGAAGCAATTGGGTTACTATCCTATACATCAGATTTTGAATGTCTACAACGAAACGAAACTGAACTTGACATGTATTCCTTTGTCAAAGGATACTGTATTGTTTTTTGAGATGGGTCGTCACAAGAATGTTAAAATGTTATTTTATGCCAAGAAGAAGACAAATGGTAGTATTCATTTCAAGGTTATGATTCCACAAATAGATAACGGAGGCATCTTTAGTAGGTTCAAGGACCATGCCAGATTTTATATAGAAGCTGAATGCTTTGGGATATCGATATTTAATTCATCCTTTGCTGTTCATACTGATAAAGGATTTGAGATTTTGACGTTGGATAAATTGATCCCTAGTTCAGTCCCTGAATTACCACCTCCTGTTGAAACTGAAAAAAAGAAGGCTGATCCTTATGCAACAAGGAAAAGTAAGCCTACATCCCTGGTGGAAACCATTAGAATGTTAATTAATGCCAAATATAAGCCAATGGGGATGTACAAATTGAACAATAATAAAGAATTCCTATTGGTTTACAAAGAATACGCCATATTTATAAACAAACATGGGAAACCTTCACGAGACTTTATTATCCATTTCAAGGCACACCATGTTTATTTTGAAAACAACTATTTATTTGTTGTCAATGATCAATTGATTGAAGTGTGGCATATAGGCGATCATCCCAAAAAGGCCCAAGTAATCATTGGGAAAGATATAAAACATTTAGGACAAAACGGGTTTTCCATGGCTAACCCGTTGGTACCCGGATTGCAACTAGTATTTCGTTTGGTAGAGTAGACGAACTGATTACAATGATGGTTCAGTGGTTGAGACGTATAGGAAATATACATTATTGTTTTGAACTTATTTGTGTAGATTATTGTTATTGTTGTGCTAAATTGAAGTGCATCGTCTCTCCTTATGTCTGATAAAATCGTCAACTTGTAGCAACAATAATAGGAGGTATAGCCCCGTAAGTTTTGATTTGCAAAGGCGTCTTGCTCAGCCAATAAAATCTAAGCCTTCGAGGCACAAGAACCCTAAAACTTTTTCACGTAAACAACCACAATAATCTCTTCTGTATTCTGTTATTTCAACACTTCACTCTGAAATTCTTTTCATTCATATTTAAGGATCCATTTGGCAGTAACCTTATAAGATGTACTTTCTAAAGGTATGATGTAACCGAAGACTGTATTGAATTATAACTCCTTTTCCAAGAATAGGAGGTAGCCAATCATCCTTGTGGTGCATATAAATAATATGCAAAACCAGCAATATTTTTCTAGGTTTCGGAGTTGTTTATGAGAGCACATGTTACACAAAACCTAATCGGTGTATGATAATGAAAAAAGATTATTTGATCGTTCCTATTGTTAGATTTCTTTCAGTCGGAACGAACAAACTATATAGATGTTCGGATCATTGCTTGATTCAAAAAAAGGTTAAAAATAACAATCGCTTAGTAAAATAACAACTATAATCGTAAAGAATTTCAGATTTGTAACAAATCCGAAAATAAAAAAGGTAAAACAAAAAAAAAGCAAAGCAAACGTTGATGTACATTAACTCAAGCCCACAATGCTGAGAAAAAAAACAGCAAGGCATTTATTTTGCACAATGCTTTGTGGTCTTGTCAGATGAATTACAATGTAAGAACTTTCTAAGACCTTCACAAAATGATATGATATTTAAGAACAACAGATTCCCTATATTTAATTTGATTTATTTGTTTTTACACTTGCTATTAAATTCATTTATGCTTAGAAATGCTCATTTCAAAATAGTTTGATTAAACATGAATATGAATGCCAAAAATATTCGTTGGGTAGAACCGCCTGCCACAATTATAGATGAAACTATCATGAATTCCCTGGTTCCGGAGGCAGACTTGCCTGTAAAACCTATATTGAAACTACCGAGAAATACACCATTTCCATTTGCATCTGAAGACGACAACAAAGAACTGGAAGATCAAGAAGATCTCAACAAGACAAAGCAGATTTCAAATCTACTACGTAATCATTTTATTTGCATCATGAAAAGTATTTTTGGGTTAATAAAAATGTTAATTAATAATCAAATAATAACAGGGTTTACGAACTTTCTTATATCCGCTATTGCATTTATATCCATTACAGCGCTCAGGATTATTGCAGCTGTGGGTAGATTCTTAATAGATTTTGATTTTTCATTGTTTTTTGAAAGCTGTCTGTTTCTACTACAAGAGCATGAGTTATATTTCACCACTGATCTAAGCCACCAACATCCAAATCGCAAATCCAACAAAAGGTGTGTCACTACAACAGCCGGTACATAAAGTAAAGGTGTCATGATTTGGATTGTATGGTTTGAGCTAGCTGAATGCCGACTTTGTATACAGAGAACATTGCTACATAGAGATATATGTTTAGTGTGCATAATACACAGTTATCTATAGTATTTGCGGATTTCACAGTTTTTCCGGTTTCAACGAGACTTAAGAATCGTTCATTGAATATTGTTTGCCAAATTGAATACATAAGCTTTTGTTGATGATATAATAAGGAATTTGGGGTTATCAAAGCATCAGCACGTCTTTGATAGCTCTCTCAAAACCTACCACTTTGAGCTAGGGAAGTGATAATTGAATAAGAACAAAAAAAAAATAGTGTTTATCCAGAATTATCATCAGCCTCGGTCACCACAGAACAATGAAAAGTGGAGATATTCTAGCAACGGAAAAAAAATAGAGGAAATGTATTTACCCCATACTAATCAACAAACCTAGATATGGGAAAGCGAAAAATTAAAAAGATAAATGCATAAATAAGTTATCAATTTCATGTTGTTTCAACATTGTTCTTTTTTTTTCTCTTTAATTTTATCTTTTATTTTCATTCTTTTTTTTAATTCTACTACTACATTCAAGCTCTAATTATATATTATCAAAATGGTCGACTTCAATGTTAATGGGAAAATTGCTGTTGTAACTGGTGGTACTCGTGGTTTGGGTTTATACTGTGCTGAGGCTTTGTTATTGAACGGTGCCTCCACTGTGGTCATTACATCAAGAAAAGCAAAAGCTTGTGAAGAAGCTCAAAAGTATTTGGAAAAACTTGCCAAAGACAACAACAAGAATTGTAAAATTATTTCATATCCTGCAGATATTGCTGTTGAAGAAGAATGTGAAAAATTCTACGCCGAAATAGCCAAACAAGTCGACAAAGTTGACATTTTGGTCGCCAACGCTGGTGCTAGTTGGGGTGCTCCGTTAGAAGACCATCCAGTTTCAGCAGTCAAAAAAGTCCTCAACTTGAATGTTGTTGCCGTCTACCACACCATCAAGTTATTTACTCCTTTATTGGAAAAAGCTGGTACCAAAGAAGATCCTTCTAGATTGATCCTTATGTCCTCTGTCATTAGTTATTCAACTAACGATATGGTCGGTGTATACGGTTATTTGTCTTCCAAGGCTGCAGTATCTCATTTGGGAAGAAACTTGTCTGTTCAATTTGCCCCAAGACATATCAATGTTAATTCAATTGCCCCAGGTTTTTTCCCATCGAAAATGGCCAATGGTTTGATCGAAGCTGCTGGTGAAGCTTTGACTTCAACCAACCCAAGAGGAAGATTGGGTGAGAAGGAAGACATTCAATCTTTGTTAATCTTCTTGTGTTCCAAACAGTCCAATTATGTAAATGGTATCATTGTTCCTCTTGATGGAGGAGTACACAATAACCAACCAGCTGCTCATTTTTAGATGTATGTATTTTATAGGAAAATTGAATAACTTGTTATTACTATGGCCTGTTTTCTAAAGCCAAGCTGTTTCTTCTTATATTTTTTTTTTCTAAACACCGTTTGTTGGAGATGGCCTTATCCGTATACTATTGGGCGTCGATTTTCGCACAAAAGCTTTTATCCACGGAATATTTGCGATAATATAGTACAAAAGTGTGTTCTAGTCTTGTAAATGTCCAATATTTTTAGTACAACGATGGAAACCCGTATAGCGCAGACACAGTTTGGATAGATTTACGTAGGTAATGAGGAGTTAAATTGAATATTCTTGTCTAATTTCAAGAGCTGTGACTACTATTTAAATTTTTTTCACTTCACTTTCTTTCTCTTCTTTGACATTCAAGTTAGTCTTTCTGTATTTGAATAATACTACATTTATCATGTCTCACGTCTCAATTGTAACTGGTGCTTCTAGAGGTACGTTTTAATGAACAAAATCTATGATGTTGAGACTTCCAATTTGAACTTTAGTACTAACTCAAATAAAGGCATTGGTAAGGCTATCGCCGAAATTCTTTTAAAAACTCCATCTTCAAAAGTTGTGATTGTTGCTAGATCTCAAGCTCCATTGGAATCTTTCCAAAAGCAACACGGCTCGGACAGAGTAGCATTTGTTGCTGGTGATATTACAGATCCAGCAACGTCTAAGACTGCTGTTGAAACTGCCATCTCCAAATTTGGTCAATTAAATGCTGTCATTGCTAATGCTGGTGTGTTGGATCCAATAGGCCCGATTGAAAACACCTCTGTTGACCAATGGAAACAATTGTATGACATTAATGTATTTTCAGTTGTTGAATTAATCAAACACAGTTTGCCACATTTGAAGAAAACCAACGGTAAAGTCATTGGTGTTTCATCAATTGCAGCCTTTACAGCTTTCAATGGTTGGTATGCTTATGGTTCTTCCAAGGCTGCATTGAACCATTTGATGTACTCTTTGGCTTCTGAAGAAAAAGAAATCCAAGCCATCGCTGTTGCTCCAGGTGTCGTTGACACTGAAATGCAAAATGACATTAGAGAAAAATTTGGCAAAGATATGAAGGAAGAAGCTCTCCAACAATTTGTTGACTTACACAAGAATGAAAAGTTGGTCTCTCCAGAAGAACCAGGTACAGTTTACGCTAACTTGGCCTTGAAGGGTTGGTCAGAAGATTTGAACGGGAAATACTTAGATTTTGATGATGCCCTCCTTAAAGACTATCAATTGTAAAGAATGTCTATGTAGCTGGCTCTGATGTCACCACTCTTCATTTACTGCTTGTAGAACTATAGGCATCTTATTTGTTGTTTTGCATTCTGTTAGATATGTATTCAAGCAACTCGTTACTCGAGAAAATATATTGTGTAAAACTCAACTTCGATCTCCACTCTTTTTTTTCTCCGTGGATAATAATAATTCGTTAACCAAACTAGTTCTTCCACTTTATTCAATCTGCAATGTCTCATGTATCTATAATCACTGGTGCCTCAAGAGGTATGTTGTGTCAATCAAATATTCCTGAAATATAATAGTGATCTGAGTTACTAACACCTATTCAGGTATTGGCAAAGCAATTGCAGAAGTGCTTTTGAAAGACCCTAATACAAAAGTCGTTGTTGTGGCAAGGACACAAGCACCATTGGAAGCTCTTACAAACAAATATGGTTCAGATAGAGTTGACTTTGTTGTTGGTGACATCACTGACTCGTCAACTTCGGAAAAAGCAGTTGAGCTGGCCATTTCAAAATTTGGACAATTAAACTCAATTATTGCAAATGCAGGTGTTTTGGAACCCGTTGGTCCTATCGAATCCACTTCTGTTGATGATTGGAAAAGGTTATATGATATCAATTTGTTTGCTGTTGTTGAATTAATCAAACACAGTTTGCCACATTTGAAAAAAGCCAATGGTAAGGTCATTGCTGTTTCCTCTGGAGCAGCCACAAAAGCTTACAGTGGATGGTACGCATATGGTTCCTCTAAAGCTGCTTTGAATCATTTGATTTTATCCTTAGCTAGTGATGAGAAAGATGTTCAAGCTATTTCAATTGCTCCAGGTGTAGTGGACACTGAAATGCAGACGGATATTAGAGAGAAATTCGGAAAGAATATGACCCCAGAAGGTTTGCAAAGGTTTGTCGACTTACATGAAAATAGACAGTTGGCCTCGCCTGAAGAGCCGGGAACTGTATACGCAAAATTGGCTTTGCAAGGATGGTCAGAGGACTTGAATGGTAAATTTTTAAGATACAATGACGAGATCCTCAGGGCCTATCAATTATAAGAATGTGGTTTCGAACATTGGACTTTAAGAGTTGAATTAAAAACTCTAGATCTTTTTTATAGAAAAATAAAATGTATTTGATTTATTTGCAGAACTGCGGTGTAGTATCAGGTTCAAGCTATTTGTTGGTGTTTACTCTTTTTTTGCGCAAATCAAATCAGTTGGTTGATGGTTAGTTCTTTTTTGTTAAATATTTGAAACTTATTGACACTAAAATTTAACAGTGACGATAAATCACGAAAAAAAAATCTTTCTGAAATTTCAATTGTTCAGTACTTGCATTACATCATTAACAAACTAGCAACGTTTAGCAGACGTCTCTTTTTTTAAGCAATGTTTTCGAGACAAGTTTTAGCAGGTAGACAAATTGTTAGCACTTTTGCTAAACAAAAAGCCGTATCACAATGTATCAAAAGATTCAATTCAAGCAAAACCAATTCGACCCCTCCACCTAAATACTCCAAAGGTAAGCTTCTTGCCGTGTTGGGAACTTTGGCTATTGGTTCTACCATTGCTGCCTCTTTCTATAACAAGGAGACACCTAAATCTGCATTTGAACCCAATGAATCTGGTGATAAACCAGAGTTTGCTGAAGGCAAAGTTTCAGTCATTTTTGTGTTGGGTGGACCAGGATCTGGAAAGGGTACCCAATCCGATAAATTAGTCAAGGAAAAAGGATTTGTTCATTTGTCTGCTGGGGATTTGTTAAGAGCCGAACAGAATAGGCCAGGCTCCAAGTATGGTGAGCTTATCGCTAAATACATCAGAGAAGGTGAAATTGTTCCTCAAGAAGTCACTGTTGCTTTATTGAAACAAGCAATCAAAGAAAATTATGAACAGGGTAAAACAAAGTTCTTGGTTGATGGTTTCCCTAGAAAGATGGATCAAGCATTGACTTTTGAAAATACCATCGCCAAATCTGCATTTACATTATTCTTCGAATGTCCCGAACAAGTGATGTTAGAAAGGTTGTTAGAAAGAGGTAAAACAAGTGGAAGAGCTGACGATAACATTGAAAGTATCAAAAAGAGATTTAGAACATTCATCGATACCTCCATGCCAGTTGTTGATTACTTTGACAAACAAGGGAAAGTTATTAAGGTTAGATGTGATCAACCAATAGATGTTGTTGCTAACCAAGTCAAAGACGCGTTGAAGACAAGAGGTATTTAGACACACAAGCATTAGTCACTTGAATAGATATACAGTCGAGATTCGTCTTGCAATAGATATTAAGGTAGTGTACATTTACCAAAACTTCTCTCTTTTTCTATATTCTTCATCAACACAAGATTTTCGTTGTTGCCTTTTGTTGTATTATTTGTCATCAGTTTAGCTTGATTCTTTTTGCAGTAGTATATCATCATGGCATCGACATCAACAGGCTTACCACCTAATTGGACGATTAGAGTATCCAGATCCCATAACAAAGAGTATTTCTTAAACCAATCTACCAATGAGTCGTCTTGGGACCCACCTTATGGCACTGACAAAGAAGTATTGAATGCATACATTGCGAAGTTTAAAAACAATGGTTACAAGCCACTTGTGAATGAGGATGGCCAGGTTAGAGTTTCTCATTTGTTGATCAAGAACAATCAATCAAGAAAACCCAAGTCTTGGAAGTCCCCAGATGGTATAAGTAGAACTAGAGACGAATCTATACAGATATTGAAGAAACATTTGGAAAGAATATTGAGTGGTGAGGTTAAACTAAGTGAATTGGCAAATACCGAAAGTGATTGCAGCTCACATGACAGAGGTGGTGATTTAGGGTTTTTTAGCAAAGGACAAATGCAACCACCATTCGAAGAAGCCGCATTCAATTTGCATGTTGGAGAAGTCAGTAACATAATTGAAACCAATAGTGGTGTCCATATCCTCCAAAGAACAGGATAAATCAAGATATTGGAGTTTGATGAAAAATGAAAATAAATAGAGACAAGTTGTATAGATTTGGTAACCAAAAAAGCGATGGCTCACAAAAGTCGAAAACTGTAAAGAGAACATCTTACCAGGTACACGGCGATTAAAACTCTAATCGTCGATATTTATATAATCGGAACGTTTCCCGTCATTGGTTTTGTATATTTGGATCCATCTGGTCCCATGGCTTCAAATAATACTTCACAAAGAAGTGGATTTTCCTCTTTTTTTTGCCGTTTGAAAACCTACTTTTGTAACCACTTTCTTTGTTTGTTCTTTCTTTCTTTCCGCTTTCTTTCCGTCGCCTTTGCTTACTTTGCCATTTATGTGAGAAAAGTAATTTGTGGTTGTAGAAAGCCTAACACTTTTTGAGTAAAAGGCAAATTATATAGTGAAAAAAAAAGCTAAGATTGTTGCGTGATGCCCAATACTTGTAGACACACTTCTGTTGGCAGAAAAGAGAAAAAGAATTGAATTGAAAAGCTTTACCTTTTTTAGCTATTGGGTTTACACTATAGTGAGATATTTTGTATCATGTTTTCTACTGCTCGGAAAGGCGTTATTTCAAGTACGGGTAAGTATAGACCCAAACTATACCACGGCATCACTATTTTGAACATTAACAAATCTTTTTTTTCGAAAATTGCGCTCACACACGACATGGTAAGCAAAACCCCAAATTCCGTGAACAAAAATACAAATAGACACATTTTCCCTTTCCATAAAATATCCAACTCAGGTTTTTCTTCAGTTGGACAAAAACTAAGCTATTCAAAAATGTGCCATCATTCAAGATCTTCAGACAACTCTGCTTCTGTTGTCAATCAAGAAAGAGAAGTTTTACCAACAAACGTCAAGCCATTGCATTATGATTTAACCATTGAACCAATCTTTGACAATTTCACTTTCAAAGGGGAAGAAACCATTGACTTTCAAGTCAACGAGAAAACCAATTTCATCACCTTAAACTCTTTGGAAATTGAAGTTCAAGAAGCCAAAATTGATGGTAAATCTGTCACTGACATTAGTTTTGACGCTGGCAAACAAACTGTTACTTTCAAATTTGATGATGACTTAACTACCGGCTCAATTGCTAAATTGTACATCAAATTTACTGGTGAATTGAACGACAAGATGGCTGGTTTTTACAGAGCCTCCTACCAAGAAGATGGCAAGACCAAATACATGGCAACCACCCAAATGGAACCTACCGATTGTCGTAGAGCATTTCCTTCTTATGATGAACCTGCAGCAAAATCTAAATTCACCATCTCATTGATTGCTGATAAAGAATTGGTTTGCTTATCCAACTCATCAGAAAAGGAAACTGTTTCTCTTGATGGTAACAAGAAGAAGGTCACTTTCCAAACCACTCCATTGATGTCTACATACCTTGTAGCATTTATTGTTGGTGACTTGAGATACATCTCGAATGACAACTACAGAGTTCCAATTCATGTTTACTCAACTCCTGGAACTGAACATTTAGGTGAATACTCTGCTAACATTGCTGCCCAGACTTTGAAATTCTTCGATCAACAATTCGGTATTGATTACCCATACGATAAATTGGATATGGTTGCCGTACCAAGTTTCAGTGCAGGTGCAATGGAAAATTGTGGGCTTGTTACATTCAGAACCGTCGACTTGTTGATTGATGCTGATAACGCCAATGTGAATACCAAGCAAAGAGTCACAGAAGTTGTGATGCACGAATTGGCCCATCAATGGTTCGGTGACTTGGTTACTATGGAATTCTGGGATGGTTTGTGGTTGAATGAAGGGTTTGCAACCTGGATGTCCTGGTACGCTTGTAACTCCTTGTACCCAGACTGGAAAGTTTGGGAATCATATGTCTCCGATTCCTTGCAACATGCTTTGACATTGGATGCCTTGAGAGCTTCTCACCCAATTGAGGTTCCTGTTAAAAGAGCTGATGAAATTAACCAAATTTTTGATGCCATTTCTTACTCAAAAGGTTCCTCATTGTTAAGAATGATTTCCAAATGGTTAGGTGAAGATGTATTTGTCAAAGGTGTATCTAACTATTTGAAAAAACACAAGTGGGGCAATACCAAAACATCTGATTTATGGGAAGCTTTGAGTGAAGCTTCCGGTGAAGATGTCGTTAAGGTTATGGATATCTGGACTAAGAACATTGGGTTCCCAATTGTCAAAGTAGAAGAAATTGGCAACGGTGAAATCAAAGTAACTCAAAATCGTTTCTTGGCTACCGGTGATGTCAAGGAAAGCGAAGATAAAACCTTGTACCCAGTATTTTTGGGATTGAAAACAAGTGAAGGTGTTGATGAATCTCTGGTGTTAGAAACAAGATCCAAGACAATTAAACTCCCAACTTCTGATGATTTTTTCAAAGTCAACGGTGACCAAAGTGGTATCTACAGAACTGCATATGAGCCAGCCCGTTGGACCAAATTGGGTAAAGCTGGTGTTGAAGGTAAACTTTCAGTTGAAGATCGTGTTGGTTTAGTCGCTGATGCTGGCTCCTTGGCTTCTTCTGGATTTATCAAAACATCTAGTTTGTTGGACTTGGTGAAATCTTGGTCCAAGGAAAGCAACTACGTTGTCTGGAATGAAATTTTGACCAGAATTGGATCAATTAAAGCTGCACTTATGTTTGAAGATGAAGCAACCAAAAAAGCTTTGGAAGTTTTCACTAGAGATTTAATTAGTGAAAAATTGAAAGAAACTGGTTGGGAATTCAGTGCTGACGACTCTTTTGCTGACCAACAATTGAAATCTTCATTGTTTGCTTCTGCTGCAAATGCCGAAGACCCAGAAGCTGTTGCTTTCGCTAAAGAAGCTTTTGCTAAATTTATTGCTGGTGACAAAAAGGCTATTCATCCAAACTTGAGAGCTTCAATTTTCAATACTAACGCTAAATATGGTGACGAAAAAACATTTGACGAATTGTACAACATCTACAGAAACCCACTGTCAGTTGAAGAAAAAATTGCTGCTTTGAGATCATTTGGTAGATTTACTAAACCAGAGATTTTGGACAAAGTTACAGGTTTGTTATTGCAAACCGATATTGTCAAACAACAAGATATTTATATCCCAATGCAAGGATTGAGAGCCCACAAATTGGGTGTTGAAAAATTGTGGACTTGGTTATCTGAAAACTGGGACCAAATTTACATTTTGTTACCACCTGGATTATCAATGTTAGGATCTGTAGTCACTTTAGGTACTTCTGGTTTCACTAAGGAAGAACAGAAGAAAAAAGTTGAAGAATTCTTTGCACAAAAAGACAATAAAGGTTATGACCAAAGTTTGGCTCAATCATTGGACATCATTACTGCTAAGAGTAAATGGACTGATCGTGACGCCAAATCAATCTATGAATGGCTTGAAGCAAACGAATACACTAAATAATAAAATCAATAAATTGTTTATGTTTAAATCAATATATGCTTATAATTTGTTATGATTCTTCTTTTAAAAATAGGAAATCTGTAGATATTGGTACGTTCATCTATAAGTACACTTCATGGGAAGCTCTGGTTTAGCTTGGATATTTGGGGTGGAAAAGGCTAGTTACATATGGTAGCATATACATATTTTTTTAGTGTCAAGAAAAAGAAAGATTTGGTATTTTGTAGTGAAAGAGAAAAAAGTTAGAAAATTTTGAGATGATCTTCTCTAATTTATTTATTTAATTTATCTACAACTTAAACAAATACTATCATGTCAGAAGAAGACGTTAATAAAAGCAATGTGATGGTGGAATCAGTAGATTTGAAACAAGAATCTGTGAAGAATCAAGATGATGGTTTAGATCGTAAGACATTATTTGTTCGTTCAATACCGTTTGAAGCTACATCGGAAGAATTATCTGAATTTTTTTCACAATTTGTGCCAGTTAAACATGCTGTCATAGTTACTGATAACGAAAGAAAAAGTAGAGGTTTTGGATTTGTTTCATTCACTTTAGATGATGATTGTTTAACAGCATTAGTTGAGAGTAGAAAGACAAAATTCAAAGACCGTCTTTTAAGAGTTGATGTTGCCAAAAGAAGGGATAGAAAACCACAAGAAGGTAATGAACGACAAGAAAAGAGTCACGTGGAGCCAATTGAGAAAAGAAGAGCAAGATTGATTATCCGTAATTTACCTTGGTCTTGTAAAAAACCCGATGAGTTGAAAAAAATCTTTAGTAAATATGGTGCTGTTTTTGATGCATATATTCCTAAGAAAAAAGGTGGACAAATGTGTGGGTTTGCCTTTGTTATTATGAAGAAAAAATCAGCTGCTGAAAAGGCAGTCGAAGGTTGTCAAGGATTAAAGATTGATGGTAGAGAAGTTGCAGTGGATTTTGCTGTTGAAAAATCGAAATGGGAGCAAATGAAAGATGAAGAAGTAGAGGAAGAAGAAGACAATGAGAGCAGTGAGGAACAAGAAGAAGCAGATTCCACAAACAAAGATGAGAATGATGAAGAAGAAGAAGATAAGGATGATGAATCAGATAATGATGATGCTAGTTCAGAATTCGATGAATTGAATGAAGTGAATTCTGACAAAGAATTAGACAGCTTTGACGAGGAAATGGAAGAACCAGAGAAAAAGGAGGAGTCACTGCATCCTAAAAAGAAAAGTAACAGACAAGAACCATTCTCCATTTTTGTGCGTAACATTCCATACGATGCTGATGCCGAATCTTTGAAAGAACATTTCAGCACATTTGGAACTGTCAAATATGCTTTACCAGTTGTCGACAAAGAAACCGGATTGGCCAAAGGTTCTGCGTTTGTGGCATTTGCTAAAGAAGACGCTTATTTGGACTGTCTTGACAATGCTCCAACTGTTGCATCTACTTCTATGTTGATTGCAGACGATGTGTCTCCATCATATGTATACCAAGGTAGAATTTTGTCGATTGCTTCAGCTGTTGATAGAGATTCGGCTAGTAAATTGGCTGATAGAAACTCATTAAAAAGAAAAGAAGCTTTGGGTAAAGCACCAGGTGAAAAAGATAAAAGAAACTTGTTTTTATTAAACGAAGGTAGAATCACAGAAAATTCAAAACTTGCTCAATATATCTCAAAAACTGATTTAGAATTGAGAGAAAAATCATACAAATTGAGAACCCAACAATTGAAGAAAAATCCTACTTTACATTTATCGTTGACGAGATTGGCAATAAGAAACTTGCCTAGAGCCATGAATGCAAAGGCATTGAAAGCCTTGGGGAGAAAAGCTGTTGTCCAATTTGCCACTGAGGTGAAGGAAGGCAAGAGACAACCACTTTCAAAAGAAGAAGTGAACAGATCTGTTAAGTTCAAACATTCAATTTACGGAGCTGATGCCGAGGAAGAGATTGCCAAATCAAAGAATTCAAAACATAAAGGTGTTGTTAAACAAGCCAAAGTTATTATGGAAGTCAAGGGATCAGGTGAAACAGGTCGTAGTAGAGGTTATGGTTTTATAGAATTTAGAGATCATAAAGCTGCTTTGATGGGATTGAGATGGTTAAACGCTCATGAGGTGTCCATACCAGAAATTTTAGAAGGATTGACAGACGAAGAAAAGAAACTCGCTGAGTTAGAGGGTTTAAACAAAAGAAGACTAATTGTTGAATTTGCCATTGAAAATGCTCAAGTTGTCAAGAGAAGAAGGGAAAAGGAAATGATTGCTCGTAATCAGAATAAAGATAACAGCAAAAAGAGAAAAAGAGATGATAACGAAGAAGAAGACAATGGTGATGCGGAGTCTACCTCAAAGGGTAAGAAATTTGGATCATCTGATAAGAAACAAAAGAAAGCTAGAAAAGGTTCTCAGAAGAAAGGTAACATGAATAAAGGAGCACCAAAATCAGAAGAGCTGCAAAAAGAACCTACGAACAAATCTGGTCTCTCAGAAAACGTGAAAAAGATCATTGGTTTGAAAAGAAAGAGAAGAAAGTCAAAGAAGTAAGGTGAAAATAAAACAAATATGTATATCTATATTGGTAAATAATTTGTACTAAAAATGTGATATAGAACTATGGTACAAAACTCATTAATAATAATAATAATAATAATAATAATAAAAATTAAAGCTTGGGCCAGATCATTTACATTAATACCCAAAAGAGAGTATTAAGCATCTCATTAATAGTATTTGTATCGTTTGGAACCAAATGGATTAATAAAATAGTGACAAAAATAAAAGCAAAAACATTTGGGGAAATAAATAAAGACAGTAACAACATTAAGATATTGACATTAAAGGTAAAACCAAAAAAAAGGACAAAAAATCATTTCTTACCATTTCTTCGAAGTTTTTATTTTTCCATTTCAATTTCATTCTTTTTTGGCTGGTTTGTATGTGTAAGTCCATCTCTTGATCTATATTATATAATGTATGGATAAAGCATTTAGCATCATTAAGGGATTTGAAAAAAAAAAGATATAAATATAAAAATCATTCATCATTCGTTACAAAAAATAATCACTTCTTTGTTGTTTGTTGGCATTGTTCTTGACTGATAAGTCACCATCTTGAACGGCACTAAATATCTTGAAATTAGGTTCTAAATCTTCATCGACTTGCATAACACTGGCAACATTCCCACATCTATAACAGTAATTTGGAGCAGACCATACTGTGACAACATCTTTTTCCTTAAAATGGTAACGAAACCCTTCCATTACCAACTGGTGTGCTCTGGCAATTAATTGCAAATTGTTGATGTGATTGAATTCTCGCGACACTTTTGAGCCAAACAACCATCCAGCCCCTCTAGGCGATACTGCCCAAGTGTCAATGTTATCTGGGTCTGACCACACCAAGTCACAGAAACCACCTTCGTGAGGAACTTCTTGAGCTCTAGACAACACTCTAATCTGGTCCAACATTCTGATTTCTGGAGATAACCCACCATGTACACATAAAATTTTGCCATCTATTATTGCTGCTAAAGTTAAGAAATCAAAAACTTGACAACAATATTTCCAAACAGTGGTTGAGCCGTATTTTGTTAAACATTCTTCATAAAACCCATATACTTGTGTGATTTGTCTCGATTCGTGATTTCCTCTTACCAAAGTAATTCTGTGAGGATATTTTACTTTTAAAACCATTAATAAAGTGAATGTTTCCAAGGAAAAATAACCACGATCGACATAGTCTCCCAAGAAAATAAAGTTGGTTTGATTGTCATCTGAAGGTAAACCTCCTGCAGTTCTGAATAATTCCAATAAATCGTGGAATTGTCCATGTATGTCACCACAAACCGTCACAGGGGACTGTACAGGTTGAATATTGGATTCTTCCATTAGTAATTCTTTGACCAATTCACATAACTGTTTCATATCAGATTCTGATAATGAAATGCAATTTTTTATCTGTTCCAACCACTGATCTGGACCTCTTTCTCCCATGATTTGCTGTATTTATGTATTCTGTCAAATTTATAGTAACTGAAGTATATGAATAATTGTAATAAAGTGTAAAAACTCTACTAAACTCAAGAATAGGTTCACTGTTTTTTTTTTTGCTCTGTTTGCCACGGCAGTAATAACACTATTGGTGAATATGAAAGGTTGTAGAAAAAAAACAACTTTGTCTTTGCTTTGTGCCGAAACTTCTAATATGGTTTCTCTTAAAACCTACTGGAATATATTTTAAAGGCAGTTCGTTGTAAAATTTGAACTTGGATTCAAACTAACGTTAATTAATAATCCTTCAACAAAAGACTCAAAAAAAAATTCTTTTCGATGTTCGATATAAGTTGAAATGAAATCGTTCAATCACACACACACACACTCTCTCTCTCTCTTTCACAAAGTAGTAGAAGGAAAAAAAAAATCAATGCATTGTCATAGGTTGTAGTAATTTCCCACGACTTTTTTTAAGTTGAACTCTTTTTCTTTTTGGTGCAATATCAAAAAAAAAATTATAGAAAAATTTTTAGTATTGAATAATTTCATCAACAGAAGTCAACTAAACAATGCTTTCATCATTGAGATTATCAAGCATAAGAGCTGTTAATAGTGGGTCAATACGATTTGTTAGTTCAACTGTTCCAAAATCAAATGCAAAATTGTCTGTGGGTGACTCGAATGATACATCAAGCAAAACAAACATTGATGATATGAAGAGTAAAACTTCATGGAACGAATCATATGCTTCAGGGTCATCAATACAAGTGAATTTGAATGAAAATTTAAACAAAATAACCGAAAATATATCCTCATCTGATCCACCAATTTACGTGTCGCCTAACTTGCATAGACATTTCACAATGGGTGATACATATAACCCCTTTGATTTCAGTATGAACAGATTTGATATGGAAAAGAAAATGAAATCCACCAAGAAGTTATCAGATCCATTTGAAAAGTCAGGAATCGATCCAAAGAATTTGTATTTGATGCCAGAGATATTATCCAAGTTTTTAACCTCAACTGGTCAAATATTGCCTCGTCAAGTAACAGGTTGTAATGCCAAGAATCAAAAGAGACTATCCATGGCTATAGAATATGCAAGAAGCTTGGGATTGTTATCCTCACAACATAGACATGCCAGATACATGCCAACAAGAAATTTGTAGTAAAGACCAACGAAACAAAGTATCAAGATAACACAGATAGGCATGCCTAGTTTTAACCTGTCTTGATCGTTTTACTTTTTCGCATATTAATGTTGTTTAATTGATACAAATATAGTTTGTAAATAGAAAATATTATATAATAATCAATTGGAAAATGGATTCAAAACCCAGAGTTATTAATGCAAAGTTTCACCCAAGTAAAACTACCACTATTACTTGGGGGTCACTCGTTTTAACCAATAGAATTGAAATGTTTTTATGTGCAGGTGTGGGCTGAATTATTTTTTTCTAACGTTCCAGAAAAAAAATCGAAACAGTGAGTGTGAGTTTCCAACTCCAGTCACCAATTTTTGTTCTCCTCATAATCACCACTTCTTCTTTTCTTTTATACTATACTTAAACAATTAACTATTTATAAATCAATTATCCAATTATGTTGTCACAAATCACTAGATCATCTGTTAGAGGTATCAGATTATTCTCTACCTCCAGAATTGCTTTAACTGAAGGTGCCATTCCTCAATCCAAAGATGCCTTCTCCGAAAAGGAAAGAGCTCAAGAAAATGTTTACATCAAGAAACACGAAGCTGCTCAATTGAAGAAATTGAAAGAAAAATTACAACAACAAGAAGAAACCATTAATAAATTGGAAAAAGAATTGGATGATCACAAGAACAGTAAATAAATGTGAGGGATGGCATTGCAGTTTGCCAACTCCCATGAACCATTGCTTATTTTTTTGTGGAAAGAACAACTTCAAACTAGTAAGTTCAGTGTTTTATTGAATGGGAGTTGTATTTATTAAGTATTTGAGTAGTTTTGCATGTTTATCTGGTTATTATTTTTTTTGTCTTTTCATTATTCAATATAAGTACATATTCCATTTTCTATGAGAGTAATCATAGCGAAATTTCTGTAGAGTAAGATACGTTGTGGTGGTAGTATATGTATTTACGGCTAATACACATTGGAGAAAGACCACTTTTTGGGTCCTATTGTTCATCCACTTATTTCGAGAGATTGTTCCATACTACTTGCCACAATGTTTAGATTCTCTGAATCCGAGAAACGGACAATGGCTAGCCCTGTGATTAATGTCAAAACAATCTGAACTATAAGAAAGACATCAATATAGACATGTCTTGCTTAATCAAACACTGGAATAATAGTTGATGATTTATAGTTATGATTAGAGAATAACACGGTGTATTGTTGGGGCATTTGGGAAAGCCATAGTTGCGAAACAAAAGACAAAGAAAAAGGGGTGATATAAGAATAATTAATAATTAGAAGACCAAACACGTCCTTGTAACAACGTGTAAAAGCTGAAATAAACTTCAAATCACCCAAAAACACCTCAACAATAACAACTTGGAGGAATACAATTAGAATTTATGTAAGAAAAACTCATTACCCTGTAAGCAATTGCTCCACAATTTAATTACGAAGATTATTGAGTACACAACAAAACACACACAGAAAAAATAAAACTAGACAACAGCAACCACGGGCCTGTTCTTTTCTAAGGATATTTATCAACTTTCGGAGTAGTAATTGTTCATTTCTAGAGTATGATGAAACAGGAAATAGATCAAAACCAGTAATATACTCAGCAACAAACAAAACTCAACAAACCAAAAAGCGAGACAGAGAAAGCTACTTTTATGTAATTGCCTAATTTGGAAAAGTACTTGAAGACTAAAATTTTTTCTATCAACTGGCATCGTGCATATGAACGTTACAATAACAAGAATAGATTCCTTTCCGACTGTTTGTAAATCTAACAATTCTTGAAAATGTATTAACTTCCTAAATCTCTTTCTTTCTCTTTCATTTGTATTTGAAAACATCAAAACTCAATACTACCAAGTTTTGTCAATAATTGAGCTAGTAGTTTCTCATTTGGTAGTTTCAAAGTGTTACCATCTTTTGTGTCTTGTTCTTCCCTTATCTCATTATACCACCTATTCCATAAATTTTTTACACATTATAGGAAGGAAAAGGTTCTAACAAGTATTGCAATACCACGATGCTTAATCTATTTGGTAAAAAACCACACCAGGAAACTCCTCCAACCAAATACCCAGCCAAATCAAAACCAAAAACCCCCAAGGATTCACCAAGGATTCATCATTCTCCTAAACTTATCCTGACACCAGATTCTACCAAGGGAATAGCATATAATTCAACCAGAATATCACGACCTAACGGTGTGGGTGGTATTAGTACTTCAGGAAGTTCATCACCCACAACTGAGTTTGTTACACCACAAGCATCAAAGTCCTCTGTAGACCAAAATAAAAAAAGACAACCATCACCGACCAACCATAGACATGATACAGATATATCAGCAAAAGTCACACCACATGGCTCTTTCAATCAAAATAATGGGAATTCGAACCCTACTATACAAAACAAAAAGAAAAAGAAGGGTGGAGAAAGAGTTGTTACAAGGACTCGTCCGATCAGAAAGAATTATCGTGATCGGAGAAATAGTGTATCATCTAGAGAGTCACTAATATCAAGGGAACGGAGGAACAAACAAAATAGACACAAAGCAAAACCACAATCACAAGGTCATGGAAACATAGTTGGAAAAACGGCTTCAAATTCCCCTATTCCTAATAACCCACCATATCCAATACACGATATCATCGATACTAGTTTTGAATCACATTATGAAGATGAAGAAGAGGAAGGAGGGGATGAAATGCCTTCTGGGTTTGAAGAAGTAATTAGGCGATCAGTTTCCCCTCAAAACAAGCAACAGATTATTGGTCTTGATGCTACACGTAACCAAGTACAACAATTGACTTATACCGCATTAGATGGCAGTAACAACACTACTTCTAGAGATTCCACAAACATCACAAAACATAATAATAATAATAGAAATTCGACTATTCAGCAAGTGGGGAGAGTGAATTACAATCCCAACCGGTCATCGTTAGAATCACAGAGAGTTGAAGCTGTAGCGTGTATATTGGAAAGAACGGGGAGTCTGGCCAGGGATAGCAGACGTGCAAGAAGAGCTAGAGAATTGAGACGACTGGCTAGTATTCGTGAAATTGATGACCTACAACCACCATCATCGTCATCAATCAATGAGTCTAGAAACCTGTCAAATATTAATACTCATCGTGCCAATAGAAGAAATAATATTTCTTTCACTAACGTCAATTCCCCGCAAATTCATTCTAATGCAAGTCAAAGCAACTACAATATTCCTACTTCGGACTTTAATGTACCCGAACTGATAATACCAAATCAAGTTGAAAGACTGTCACTGTCACGTCAACAAGCAGACATATCCATACAGGAGGAGACATTCACGTCAACTCTTATACCACAACAGCAATCACAATCAGAACGCCAATCACAATCCAGATTACAACAAACAAGAAATGCTATAATAGATAGATTAAACAGTAGAATAGATGCCTCAATGTTCCCAATTGATTTAATAGATCCTCCACCTTTGGATGAGTATTCCACTGAAGGGGCCAATCATCATTATAACAACAACAGCAATGATATGAGTAATGAGCTGTGGGGTCATTCTCCACCATATCGAGAAAATTTACATAAAAGAGTTGATTTGATATCATTTGATCCTCGATATTCAATACCAGTTTTAAGAATAAATAAACGATTAGTTAAGAATTCAACTAATTTACATAAAGTGATTCGAAAATTGATTAAATTACAAATTGTTCCTGAAGACGTTAATTTATGGGACATTAATAAAGTTGATGATGGGGAATTTTATAATGTTTTACCAAGGTTATTAATGAATGAAATGGAAGCAAGTGATCAACGTCAACATCAAGAACGACAACGACAGCGACAAGAAGATTATGAAAATGAATTGCAACGAGCACTTGCCATATCATTAGAAGAAGAAAATCAACGAGAAATGTTTCGCGGGTTTCGATATCAAAAATCAAGTAATAATCGAGTCATTGAACAAATTGTCCAATCACCAGATGTTGATTTGAATCATGGACGATTTGTTGATGCTAGTGAAATACCATCACACCAGGCACCACTTCAACCCCAGGAAGGACTGAGTTTACAGCGTGACTTGCTAAGAGGATTTAGGTATAACCAATCAAGAGCAAGTAGAGCCGCTATGAATGGGATAGTTGAAGCATCCATGCTTGCTAATGCTACTGTGGATGAAGGTGAGGATGAACAAGAAGGAGGTGGGAATGGAGATGAGTTTATTGATGTTGATGAAGCAATTCATAGTTGGAGATTACACGACCTGCAAGAGAACCAATCGAGTAATCATAGAAGATTATCACCGCCTCATTTTCGATATTTACAACTGCATCAAAGTCACAGTCACTCCTCTGTTTCATCGTTTATGACTGCTTATTAAACTGAAAAATCAAAAAAAAAACGTACGAGAGATCAGTTTGCAAGTTATTGTATCGTATATAATGTTTGTAATATATATATTTGTGTGAACTTGAATTGAAATTGGATCTTAGATCTCTGCGTTTTGTCAAATCGAATCGTACATAACTCCTTTTTTTTTTCCTTCCTCTGTTTTGCTTTTAGTAAAAAAACAACAAACGTTAAGGAACCAACCAACCAACTAATCCAACAAAGGAAAAGGAGAAAAGGAACAAACCACCACAATTAATAACAATAATAATAAATTGTGGGAAGAATAAAATAGATTAGGTTTTACACATTTGAAGATAACACCTATAAAAAAAATAAAAAGGCAACATATTATAATTCCGATTCCTCAAAACCTAGGAACATCAATGGTTATATAATTCACAAACACCTTACTTTTTCCTCCCACTCCCCCACTGATTTATTCATTATCATCATGTTAAAATTCTTACCTGAAGATTATCGACCATATTTGGCCTATCTTCCTGATTTACAAGCATGTGTCAATTTATTCATGACATTCACACCATTATTTTCTTATGGATCAACATGTTATAGTATTTATAAACGACAAACATCAATGGGATTTTCACTAGATATCTGTTGTACAATGTTCATGGCATCGATCTTACGGATATATTATTATTTTTGTTCTCCTTATGAACCAACTCTACTACGTCAATCAATAATTATGATTCTCATTCAAACATTATTATTAAAAGTTAGTTTATACTATCGTCCCGCAAATTATGATCCAGAATTATTGACATCAATGCCATTACTTGAAAATGAATTGAATATGAGAGTACCGAGACGATTAAGTAGTGCTACCCTTGAACATCAACTGTATTGGCTGGGTGATTGGATTAGTTCTTTAGGGACCATCACATTTGACATTATAAAATATGTTTCTGGTTATTTTATTGCTTATTTCAATCAAGGATTAAGATTTTTCGATGTTTATTATCGTAGACCATTGTCATTTTGGCAATGGAAATTAGAAGCTAATTATTGGTGGTTTGTTATAGGGTTTTCCACGGTTTTCGGAATTACAACATTGATTTTCCATGAAAATGTCATGTATAGTAATATTATTGGTGTTTTAGGATTATTTATTGAAAGTTTATTGCCATTACCACAAATATTATTATTGAATCGATTACAACTGGTGAAGAATTTTAAAGTGATATTATTGTTGAGTTGGTTAGGTGGAGATTGTACCAAAATCTCGTATTTGTTGTTTGGTACCGATAATATTCTGATCATTTTCATTGTTGCCGGATTATTTCAAATGAGTTTAGATATTTATATTGCATTCCAATATTTGCAATTCAAATATTTCACTACTACTAATAAAAATTTGAACGATGGTGTTAATTTACATAGAAGAAACCAACTGATTGATGATGTTGTAAATGATTTGGTGTCGGTGTCGTCAGAAATCGAATTGGATGTATTAGAAAAGGGACAGAAGGATATCTCCAACAATCAAACTTCATCATGGTCAAGATCAAGATCATCTACTCTTGCATAAATCATAGAATACACACATGTACATATACATGCATAAATAGAGCTAATTATTAAATTATAGATTTTTGTATAACTAAATAGATATATTTATGTATTTGAATGTTTATTTAAAAAAAAAAGTAAGAAAGTAGAGTACAAAGTATCGCGAAAATACTATGTACATGTATTAGGTATGAATATTAAAAAACTATATATGTGTGCTTGTTTCCATGTCAAAATATGACAATAAAAAGTAAGAATGAATAAACCGAAAGTAACCAATAATTAAGATACTTTATAAAAATGAAATTAACCCGTTATCGAAAATAGAAAAAAAAAAAAGAATCACCATAGCAGAATAAAATAAAATAAAAAATGAAATCTAAAATAATAAACCCCCCTATAGTTTGCATTAAAATGAAAAAATGCTGAAACCTTCAAAAGATAAAAGTAAACTAATATCCTTTCTTATACTGGAATATATTCAACATTCTCTTTAGCTTCATTGATTAAATCTAATGCGTCTTGTCCAACTAAACCATGCTTGATTTTGATGTGTCTTGATAAGGCATCACCTCTAGAAAATGTTTTCTCTTTACCATTACCAGGTCCACCATTTAATCTACCTTCACAAATTACACATCTAAAAATCTTCTTCATAGATGCATGAATGGTATCTTGATGTCTGATCAAATCGTAGGGACGTGAAAACTGTTTGTTACATGGTTCACCAGTTGACGGATTAATCAAGTTACATTGATGGTTTGGATTATTTAGGGTTATTTCTGCTCCTGATATGCCGTGAGAATGTTTCTTTGACTTTGTCGTCGTCGTCGTCAACTGATTCTCTTTTTGGGACTTGGATTCCTTTTTACCTGATTTGGAATGTTTCTTATTGATCTCTTCTTTAGCAGCTGTAGCATCGGCTATTTCAGTCTCGTCTTCAACATCAATCATCATATCATCCGAATCTGGAGATGCAGGAGAAATGGCTGAAGGTGATACTTCCTTTGGTTGATCAAAAACTACCTCTAGTTCACTATTACTATTAGCATCACTTATGGTTTCATCGACAATGTTATTATTATTATTAATAATATCAGTATTGTTGCCAGAACTTTCATAATTATTAAATGTTGGATACCCATCATAACCGTTATTGTTCATCAAATAATCGTCAAAATCTTCGTCAACTTGGAAATAATTGTCACCTTCATCGTCAGACACATCCTCTTCAATTTGCTCATCGTCGTCATCTAAAAATAAGTAATCATTCTCATATCCTGGAATTATATCATTAGCAAATTCCGGAGATTCCGACTCTGTTAAAAACAACTCGTTGCTATTTGGTGGAATGACTAAAGATGAATCCAAAGAACAATCAGTTACAATATGGCCTGGAGATATATCTGGGTTATATAACAAATAATCTTCGTCAAAATGCTTCTTTCTAGTCGATGAACCACCAATATCATTAAGCAAAGTAATCTTTCTCCTTCTCCTCGTTGGAAATGCTTGCGGTAAAGGAGCTTTAGTAGCTTGTTGTTGTTGTGATTGTGGTCGTTGTTTGTCTTGTTGCGATATTGGTTGTTGAGGCTGTGGTAGTTGTGATTGTTGTTCCTGAGCCCTTATAAACGAGTCTGGATTACCATAATCATTAAATGGATTCACTTGGTTTTCATGCACATCTTGAACGTAAATATCATCCGGGTTTTCAAAAGCTTGCTCTTGTTGTTGCTGAGACTTCAAATGATCTATATAATCTTGTGATGCCAACTGTTCTAAAAACGAATCGGGTATATTAAGAACGTTACCCAAATTATTCGCGTTATTAAATGTAGTTGCAGATAAGTTGGGCGATGAGTTTATGGAATTTCTGTTGGAAATGTGATTGTAGTTCATACTGAATGGTGTATTATTGGATTGATTAAAAGTGTTGTGATTTGTATTACTCATCAAATTTCCTGTACCACTAGGGAAACTCGTCATAGAATTTGGAGACGAAGGTGATTGATATAATTCTTCGTCCATAATGTCAGTGATGGTTCTCTTTAACTGTGGTAATATAGCTAATGAAGTCATCTAATGGGTATTAAGAATTTAATAAAATGTGTAAGTTTAAAAGTAAAAACGTAAAAAAAAATAAAAGAAAGGGGATGAAAGAAAAAAAAAGAAAGTGGTGTTTAAATCAAAGATATTTTTTGTCTATATATTTTTTTGGGTATTGATATAGTCTCATATGCAAAGTTAAATATATGAGATAATCAAATTTGTTTGTGTGTGTGTGTGTTGTCTTTAAAAAAAAGTGTGGTTTCCGCTTTTCTTTTCTTTTCTTTTTTTTTGCTTTTACTTCTTCCTGCTAATACCGATGATACTACGATTACTGCTGCTCCTCTTTCTTCTCTTACCTAGTTTTTAATTGTTTATATTTTGGGTACGATGATCAAAAGGAATAATGAGTAATGTTGATGATGATGTGTACAAAATTGAAAACAAAAAGATTATTAATATGCTCCTGCATATACGCAACATTCCTAAATCTTCTATTCTCTTCCATCATTAACTAACAAACAAACTTTGTTTCATTTCTTTTCTTTTCTTAGTAGTTCCGTTTCGGTTTATAAGTAAGTTAATAAAATTTATTTTGTAATTCTCCGACAATTGAGGAGAACCAGTGCTGTTGTTGTTCTCGTCGTACATAATAAAATAAAATTTGATCTATTCAACAAATTACAAAAAAAAAAAGAAACGATTCTTTATTCATCACCCAAGATGTCCTTTAATTCCATATATTGATCTTATAGAAGTCTAGGATTTTTCTTCTTGTTCTATGTGGTGGGAACAGAATGAATGATCAAGGACGGGTGTCAAAACTGTTATCCGCAGAAATTTCCCAGATGAGAAATAACTCGGAGGTTAAATGAATTTGAAACGACTGCTGCTACTACTAACAAATGTCTTTTTTGTTAAGGACACACACGCAACATCAGAACATTTATCTCCAATTCTTTAGTTACTCCTTTCTTTTTTCTCTTTGCTTTGTTGTTCTTTACTTTGTTAATCGTCATTCCACTCATCCAGCTTATTCTCCCCCTCCCCCCAGAATAGTTTGCTCTTTTACTGATTCGTGTGATATTTTAACCAATCAATGGTATATTCTCTCCAATATCATGAGTTTTCCGCAATTCTACTACTAACAAATTATGTAATTAGACGTACATATACTTAGAAGTCATGTTAATCTCATCGTATATAGCTTTTTTTTGTTTTTTGTACTGTTTCTCATGTTGGACTAACTGTTGTCATATTTCCATAATCTAGATTCACAAGTGGTTTTGCGTTTGGAACAAAATACTCAACATATTGTTCTTACAAAGCCCATATTGAAATTGAATGACCCCAATTTCGCATCATCTTCTTTGCTAAGAAAAAAAAAATCAGAGATCCATCGATGAGTATTCAAAAAAAGGGGGGACACCTAATAACCCTAATTATTTTTCCTAGATCATAAGAGATATACTAAGAGTAACTTGTAACTCCTGACTCATACTTTTCTATTGTCACATTCTTCTACAATTGTTCTATTTTATTTATCACCGTGATTTGGTTCACTACCAATCAGCACTCTAATTTGCAACCGATAAGAATCTACTCAAAGTGTTCTGCGATAAAGTTGCTAAGACCCATAAGTAAATAACAACAACTACAGTGGTGTTGCTGTAACACTATGTGACATTGCGTAGATAATTACTCCTAATATTGTTGTTGTTTGCTGTCTCGGAGTATAACTTCCGTTAACATGCAGCAAGTATACCTTGATATTAATTTGTTGGTGGTGCAAATAAGAAAATACTTACTATCCGCTTCCCGCACTTGCATCTGGAATTTTTGCGATGAAGAAGCGCTAATTATTATTATTGCTGATGTTAGTGGATGTGTTTATGATAATAGTAATATCCGCCTTATCGGATTTAAACTTTCTCTTACAAGTTTGTTTAAAAGTACTATGAAATTTATTGGGGGTGGCAGGGTTTTTCTATTTGACTTCTCTATAAATAAAATCTCAAGCTCATATAATAATTGCACCTTACATCTACACAAATAGCATCAACATGTCCACAATTCTAAAGCATCCCAGTTTATAGTTTTTCATCTGTTTGTCCTTTTCTTTCAAGACCTTCCATTTTCACTTTGGCGATCCCCTTTTCTGCCTTTTCTTGATCCAAATAATAATAAGGTTTGATCAATTCACCTCTATCATTCAATTCAAATACCAATGGTATACCTGTAGGGACATTAATCTTGGATATATCATCATCACTTACATGATTAAGATATTTGATCAAACTTCTAACAATTGAACCATGAGTCACTATCAAAACAGTTTTATTCAATTGAATCATTTGATTATCTAATATTTCATATTTGAAAAACGGAATCAATCTGTCCATCACCATCAGTAATGATTCTCCTCGAGGTAATATATCTTTATTCAATACATCCTTGTATTTTTCATCAATTGATTTATCTTGACCATATTCTATTAAGGGTGGCAATCCATGATAATCTCTTCTAATATATTGGAATTTCTCTTTATCTTTACCCAATTCAACAAACACTTCATGTTTATCTCTTCCTTGATATTGACCATAATGTCGTTCATTCAATCTCCAAGTTTTGATATGATCAATCCATGGTTTGTGTAATACTTCCAAAATTGTCAATCCAGTTTCTATTGATCGCATTAATTTCGATGTATATAAGATATCAGGATCAAGATGGTTCTTTTTGATTAATTCTCCAGCATAAATTGCTTCTTGTTTGCCCTTTTGTGATAATGGAATATCAATCCATCCACAGAATTTATTTTCATGATTCCATTGTGATTCTCCATGTCTTAGAATTATTAATTTATGAACTCCCATTATGATTAATTGATAAAAGATTCAATGTGAAAAATAGATAATTAGAAAGGATAATAGAAAGAAAAATGATTTTTTGTAGTATGGGATGATTATATTACAAGTAATATATGTATTTAATGTTGACATCATGAGAGTGATTAAGATAGAATATAGTGAGAGCCGACAGAAGAAAAAAAATATGGTGAGTTACAAATTAGGGCAAATGCGGCTTTTTTTCGCCAAATAGGCACGATAAAAAGCAAGGAGACGAAAGGGAGTGAATATAATAATTGCAGCCATAATGAACTCTCTCGTTGATCTTTCATTTCCCTTTTCTATGTATTTACAGATATCTCTTTAAAGAGTGTGATGGAGTTCAAATTTTCCCTAAATACATAAAGATAACCAGTAAGCAAACAATATTAAATGGGTGATCTGTTATCTGAAACCGAGCCTTACCCTTTATCATCTGTAAAACCAAAGTACCTATCGTGTCAAGGGGGAGCACGTTGTGTATAATCTTGGTTTGTTATGAGTATTTCAAAGCAATTATAAAATCACAATTTTATATCGCATACTTCCCACATGTCAAATCAATTTCAATATGTGTGTGTTGATGTCATCTCAAAATATCATTGAATTATCTCATACTTACTTGATTTTAATTACTTCCTAAACAACTTTAAGTAAGTCACAAGTACATTGAAAAAGAAAACTGTGGATTGGTATCAAGGACTGTGGAAATTTGCGGGAATTCATGTGTTTACATACTATGACATCAAAACTAGATCATATAAAACAATGAAGCTTGACCAAATAAAATGCCGATTATACCGTTACCAAATTTTGGTTTCTTTTTTTATGTTTCATTCTTGGGTTGTATTATGAATTCAGTGTGTATTTGTAAGACTCTCAAATAAAAATGTAACATTGTAGTAGAATTGAGAATCTTGATGTAACATCAAATTGCGACACATAACATAACTGTGACAGTGAAAAAGAAAAGAAAAACTAAGCAAAACAAAGAATACACCATTTAGTTTATTAGGCCTGATTGCAAAAAACTGAAAACAACAATAAATGATTATACAAACCGGTAGATTTTGATTAATATAAATATGGATTGAATTTCCCATAATTTCTACAAGTCAGATTGTCTTCTTGTATTTTCTTTTTATTCTTGTTGTGTATTTTATCTTGTATATATCTTTTTCTTGTAGTTTCTCTCTCTCTCTTTCTTACACCGCAACAAACTATTCTCATAGCCAAGCATCGCCAAGAACTTCCCGCCACGTCACATTCAAACCCTGCCCAAGTACACGTTACATTCGCATTAAACTGGACGAAACACACAACGAGCCAGCAAGAAAAATAAAAAGAAGTGTCTTATAAAATTCAAACACGTGATAAAACCCAGGAAAAAAAAAAGAAACAAAATGAATCCAGCTACTATTATCACTAACTTGAACAATTCTCAATTGCAAACCCCACCCACTTCACCAGTTAGTTTTGATAAATACTACGCCTATTATAACATTCAGTTAGAACAATCTACATTAATGCCTCAACCATCGAAAATAAAAAATGGTGATCCATTCACTTGGTCAGATATACAATTTATTATTAAATCCAATCAATTAGAGATCTTTGCTCGATCACGACAACAAACAATAAAGTATCATAAATTCAAACAATGGTTAAAAGATAATAAATTGAGTATAAATGATTATTTGTTGGATTATGAATTACATTGGAAAGAACTGGAATTAAGAGAACAACAACATGAGCTTGTTTCCGATAAAGAATATTCAATTGATTATCCTGAAGATTTAATTTTCCATAATCCTAGTGATATTTCAATTTTGTATAATAAATTCCCATATTATTTTGAACCCAATGTCAAACATATTTGTATTTGGTCAAAATTGAAAATCCCCGTTGATAAGAATAGTGAAGTTGGTGATATCTCGGTCATGACGAAGAAATTAATAAATAGATACCTTGAAAAGACATTTGTTGCTAAAGGTATATCATGGGATCAAATTGTATGGTTTAAAAATTGGTTGAGTTTACAAAGTGTAAGATCAATTAGTCATATTCATGTTATATTAAAAGATGTTGATGATAAGTTTGTAGATGAATTGATTAGTGGTGGAAGTGGTGAAGTATTAACTTTAGATGATTATAGAAATTTAGAATAGAAATAGTTTGCATTTTGTGCTCCAATTGAAAACTTTGTAAATCAGTAGTAGTAGCAGTAGTAGTGGAGTTGGACCCTCAATGGGAAAATGCCTAGATTAGGAAGGTTAGGGGAGGGATGTGGCGCTATTTGATCTTGCATTGATGGTAAACTGTATGTGTTATTTGATCTGACGATGATGTCATTATTGACCAGAAGAAAAATCTAGTATATTGTAGAATGTACTAGAAAGAAAGAAAAAAAAGACGAAAAGAGGCAACCAAATGAATATGTGCGTGTGTGCGTAACCAAAAAAAAAAGATGTGTAATTAAAGATAAAAATTTGTTCTATGATGTTCCAAATTGTTCCATGCAAGTCCAAATTAGTTAAAATAAGAAAATTTTGCAACGATTTGGATTTTTCGACAAAAAGATAAATCAACAACCATCAATAATTTTCAATTTTCAATTTTAAAAAAATTTCATATAAAAAATTTTCAAATCCCAATTGTAATTCTTTTTTTTTTGGAAATTCTTCTTTCTTTTCCTTTTATAAATTTTTCTTATTGTTTAATTTAATTTAATTTAATTGATAAATCAACTAATAAATTAATCATGTCTAAAGCTGTTGGTATTGATTTAGGTACAACCTACTCCTGTGTCGCTCATTTCGCTAACGATAGAGTCGAAATTATTGCTAATGACCAAGGTAACAGAACTACTCCATCTTTCGTTGCCTTCACCGATACTGAAAGATTGATTGGTGATGCTGCTAAAAATCAAGCTGCTATGAACCCAGCTAACACTGTTTTCGATGCCAAACGTTTAATTGGTAGAAAATTCGATGACCACGAAGTTCAAGGTGATATCAAACATTTCCCATTCAAAGTTGTTGACAAAGCCAGTAAACCAATGATTCAAGTTGAATACAAAGGTGAAACCAAAACTTTCTCCCCAGAAGAAATCTCATCTATGATCTTGGGTAAAATGAAGGAAACCGCTGAAGGTTTCTTGGGTACCACTGTTAAAGATGCTGTTGTCACTGTCCCAGCTTACTTCAATGATTCCCAAAGACAAGCTACCAAAGATGCTGGTACCATTGCTGGTTTGAACGTTATGAGAATCATTAACGAACCAACCGCTGCTGCCATTGCTTACGGTTTGGACAAAAAATCTGAAGCCGAAAAGAATGTTTTGATTTTCGATTTGGGTGGTGGTACTTTTGATGTTTCCTTATTGTCTATTGAAGATGGTATTTTCGAAGTTAAAGCTACTGCTGGTGATACTCACTTGGGTGGTGAAGATTTTGATAACAGATTAGTCAACTTCTTTATCCAAGAATTCAAGAGAAAGAACAAGAAGGACATCTCCACTAACCAAAGAGCTTTAAGAAGATTGAGAACTGCTTGTGAAAGAGCCAAGAGAACTTTGTCTTCTTCTGCTCAAACCTCAATTGAAATTGATTCCTTATACGAAGGTATTGACTTCTACACTTCAATCACCAGAGCCAGATTCGAAGAATTGTGTGCTGACTTGTTCAGATCTACTTTGGAACCAGTTGACAAAGTCTTGTCTGATGCCAAGATTGACAAATCTAAAGTTGATGAAATTGTCTTGGTTGGTGGTTCTACTAGAATTCCAAAGGTTCAAAAATTAGTCTCTGACTACTTTAACGGTAAAGAACCAAACAGATCAATCAACCCAGATGAAGCTGTTGCTTACGGTGCTGCTGTCCAAGCTGCTATCTTGTCTGGTGACACTTCTTCCAAGACTCAAGACTTGTTGTTGTTGGATGTCGCTCCATTATCATTGGGTATTGAAACTGCTGGTGGTATCATGACCAAATTGATTCCAAGAAACTCCACTATTCCAACCAAGAAATCCGAAACTTTCTCCACTTATGCTGACAACCAACCAGGTGTGTTGATTCAAGTGTTTGAAGGTGAAAGAGCTCAAACCAAAGACAACAACTTGTTGGGTAAATTCGAATTATCTGGTATTCCACCAGCTCCAAGAGGTGTCCCACAAATTGAAGTTACTTTCGATATTGATGCTAATGGTATCTTGAATGTTTCTGCTTTAGAAAAAGGTACTGGTAAAACTCAAAAGATTACTATTACTAACGATAAAGGTAGATTATCTAAAGAAGAAATTGAAAAGATGGTCAGTGAAGCTGAAAAATTCAAAGAAGAAGATGAAAAGGAAGCTTCTAGAGTCCAAGCTAAGAACCAATTGGAATCTTATGCTTACTCTTTGAAGAACACTTTGGGTGAAGAACAATTCAAATCTAAATTGGATGCTTCAGAAATTGAAGAAGTCACTAAAGCTGCTGATGAAACTATTTCTTGGTTAGATGCCAACCAAACTGCTACTCAAGAAGAATTTGCTGATCAACAAAAAGAATTAGAATCTAAAGCTAACCCAATCATGACCAAAGCTTACCAAGCTGGTGCTACTCCTTCTGGTGCTGCTGGTGCTGCTCCAGGTGGTTTCCCAGGTGGTGCTGCCCCAGAACCATCTAACGATGGTCCAACTGTTGAAGAAGTTGATTAAATGTATTAATAATGTATATATATATTAGAGATATTTATAATGTAATACTTTATAGACAGTAATAAAACGCATATTAATTTGAGATAAGAAATTTTATTTTCAGATGTAGGAGTATTATCTATAGATGTATTAATACTTGAAATGTTATTTGTTAATTTCTCTGTAGTAGTAGTTTAGTTCCTGTTAATTAATCTTGTGGGGTTAAGACCAGTGTTCTCCGTGGAAAAAAAGGAGAGAAAAAGTGCGTGTTTACGAAATATGAAAACGCTTAATACCCAGAAATGTAATTTAAATATTGGATTTCCCCGGATAACTTGATAGTAGTTTGCAATATGTATAAGTACTAATTAGATAAACTAGAACTATTATTGGTGTGTTATGGGAGAATAGGAGGAAACAATTGGTTTTTTAGACCTGCATTTTTTCTTTTGGGAAATATTGTCGGAGTTTCGAAGAACAACAACAAAGGAGCCAAGAATAGGAAAAGACTTCCGTTTACCCCAGATTTTAAATTATGCTTTATCAACTATTTTAGTTTGGTGAATATATGTAGGAATAACAATTTACTGGATTATGATTGGATATCGGAGTTTTTAAGAATGGGTACGATCCGGAACGATACTGCGAAATGAAAAAAAAAAATAAAGAAAAATACACTTGTTAGTTCTGCTCGGAGTAAAGTAATACTTTAGGTATTGTTTAAAAGTACGTTTGACACTTGTCACGGTTTGCTAATACTTGATTGGCATTACACTGCCTTAACAAAGTGTAATAATATAAAGAAAACCTGTCAAGTTATTAGAAGAAGAATAATCAATAACCACTAGACCATGCTATTATCTAATAACAAAGCAACAATTGTATATCTGAAGGGAGAGATTAGGATAACTCTTGTTGTCAATTGAGCAAATTGTGATAAACAATTTTGTGATTATCTAGGTATCTTGTCTTATATTGTTATAGGATTGGGATTCTTGGCTGTTGCTTATTGATTGTCAAATTTGTGGGTGTTGAGCACGACCTTGTTCCAAGTTCAACAAAAAAAAAATGAGTGAAGAATTTACAATATAAAAAGCTCAAAGAATTCGCCCAACATTTCCTGAATTGTTTTAATTTTGTGAATTCTAACAAAGTTTTTCATCAATTGATTTATTTTTATTTATTGGAAATCTTTCTTTTTTTACCCATTTCAATTCTTGATTTTTTTCAATATCAATTTAATTATTCCAGAGATTATATATATATATTATTATTAAGTATGTATCTTAATTGCAATTTGAAAGTTAAAGTACACCAAAGAGAGAGAAAGAGGGGCACAGTGAGGGAAAAAAAATAATCGAGGGAAAAACTCCGAAAATTAAAACCAAACGGTTGGAATTATTATTACCACCACCAGAATATTCTTTTAACACCCAACAAAAAAAAATAATTACTATTAAATATGCAACAACTTCTGATTTATTGGGTAAATTGTTCTTATTACAATACAGTTGAGAAATTTTTTTGTTGACACATCACATTATTTACTATGCAAGCCACGTCCTATTTTATTCATAATTGGGTCTCTATCATTATCAATTGGCGTGTGGTAGGATTAAGGCAATAAAATGACTCATTGTTAAATCGATTGGTACACGATTTTCTTGTCAGATCTCAAAGATTTGCAATGATTTATAATAATCAACAGAGTTTTTAATTTTTCATTATTAGAATCAGCCTCATTAGTCCCTATTTATTGCTATTTGAGGGGGGTGGTGGTCCAATTAAATGCAATCGAATATTTATTGGGTGGAAAGAATTCTGTTACTGTTGTGGGAATTAAAAAATAACCTCATATATATGACGAGAGAAAAACTTTTTTGTCTATCCAAATTTAGAATAAATAATGCCAAAAAAAAAATTCTTTTTTACGATTTTGTGACACATTTACGTCAAGTGCTTTAACAAAATAAAATTTCTTCGCCTCACCCGGAAAAAACAACTCCATAGTTAAAAAAATTTTCAATTGGGTTGTTCCAATATTTTATTCAGAACTTATTATTTATTCATTTACAATAAGTTAAATCATTTACTATTCTTGATTATAAAAAAGGGGGGTATAGATAAAACCAATTGTTTTACTTGGTGAAAATAAAAGATTGTTTTTCCACTAATTAAAAGAGATTCATTTTCCCTTAGTCAAATAATTTTTCAGTTTTCCTTTAATATTTTTTTTTCTGGTTGTTGTTGTTGTTTGTTGTTTCCCTCAATTGCGTGATAACTTACTTTCTTTCAATACAATCTATTCAAGTAGTATACTAACTGATTCTTTCCTTTTTGTTTTATTTCGACAGTGACACCTACCGCAATGCCAACAGAACAAACTCATAATGTCGTCCATGAAGCCAATGGCGTCAAATTAAGAGAAACCCCTAAAGAATTTTTTGAAAGACAACCAAATAAAGGTCACATTCATGATGTCAATCAATACAAACAAATGTATGAACAATCTATTAAAGATCCTCAAGGATTTTTCGGTCCATTGGCCAAAGAATTGTTATCTTGGGATCACGATTTCCACACTGTTAAATCAGGTACTTTGAAAAATGGTGATGCAGCTTGGTTTTTGGGTGGTGAATTGAATGCTTCTTACAACTGTGTTGATAGACATGCATTTGCTAACCCAGATAAACCAGCTCTTATTTGTGAAGCTGATGACGAAAAAGATTCCCATATATTGACTTACGGTGATTTGTTAAGGGAAGTTTCTAAAGTAGCTGGTGTTTTACAATCTTGGGGGATCAAGAAAGGTGACACTGTTGCTGTTTACTTACCAATGAATGCCCAAGCTATCATTGCTATGTTGGCTATTGCTAGATTGGGTGCTGCCCATTCAGTTATTTTTGCTGGGTTCTCGGCTGGTTCCATTAAAGACAGAGTCAACGATGCTAGTTGTAAAGCTCTTATCACTTGTGATGAAGGTAAAAGAGGTGGTAGAACCACTAACATTAAAAAATTATGTGATGAAGCTTTGGTTGATTGTCCTACTGTTGAAAAAGTTTTAGTTTATAAAAGAACTAATAATCCAGAAATTCAATTAACTGAAGGTAGAGATTACTATTGGGATGTTGAAACAGCCAAATTCCCAGGATACTTGCCACCAGTTTCAGTCAACTCTGAAGATCCATTGTTCTTATTGTATACTTCTGGTTCTACTGGTACTCCAAAGGGGGTTGTTCATTCTACTGCTGGTTACTTATTGGGTGCTGCTCTTTCCACTAAATACATTTTCGATATTCATCCAGAAGATATCTTGTTTACTGCTGGTGATGTTGGTTGGATTACTGGTCACACTTATGCCTTGTATGGTCCATTGTTATTAGGTGTCCCAACCATTATTTTCGAAGGTACCCCAGCTTATCCAGATTACGGAAGATTCTGGCAAATTGTTGAAAAACACAAGGCTACTCATTTCTATGTTGCTCCAACTGCTTTAAGATTATTACGTAAAGCTGGTGAACAAGAAATTGCTAAATACGATTTGAGTTCTTTGAGAACTTTAGGTTCTGTTGGTGAACCAATTTCTCCAGATATTTGGGAATGGTATAATGAATTTGTTGGTAAAAACCAATGTCACATTTCTGACACTTATTGGCAAACTGAATCTGGTTCTCATTTAATTGCCCCATTGGCTGGTGTTGTTCCAAACAAACCAGGTTCTGCTTCTTATCCATTCTTTGGCATTGATGCTGCCTTGATTGATCCAGTCACTGGTGTTGAAATTGAAGGAAATGATGCTGAAGGTGTTTTGGCTATCAAGGACCATTGGCCATCAATGGCAAGAACTGTTTACAAGAACCACACCAAATATATGGATACCTACATGAATCCATACCCAGGTTATTACTTTACCGGTGATGGTGCTGCTAGAGATCATGATGGATACTACTGGATTAGAGGTAGAGTTGATGATGTTGTCAATGTCAGTGGTCATAGATTATCCACTGCTGAAATTGAAGCTGCTTTAATTGAAGACAAAAAAGTCAGTGAAGCTGCTGTTGTTGGTATTCATGACGACATTACTGGTCAAGCTGTCATTGCTTACGTTGCCTTGAAAGAAGGAAACAGTGACGAGGATTCTGAAGGATTAAGAAAAGAATTGGTTTTACAAGTTAGAAAAACTATTGGTCCATTTGCTGCACCAAAATCTGTTATAATTGTCCAAGATTTGCCAAAGACTAGATCTGGTAAAATTATGAGAAGAATTTTGAGAAAAGTCAGTTCTAATGAAGCTGATCAATTGGGTGATATTTCTACTTTATCTAACCCACAATCAGTTGAAGGTATAATTTCTGCCTTTGGTGCCCAATTCGGTAAGAAATAAAATGGTCTGTATATAAATACATGAATATATATAATCAAATAGAGTAGAATATAGGCTATATGTATGGTTTTTTCCTTGGAAAGAAAATATAGATATAGATATCCAAATTTGATTTAGAAAAACTCATTCAAAATCTGTCCTCTTTTGTCGCACGAGATTCTTGTTGATTTTTTTTCGGTTATTTTTTGATTTTTCAAAACACACAGACACACGCACCCTATTCATCGACATCGTCATCATCATAGCTAGACTACTCACACACACACACACCAAGGATGTTGTGGAAACTACTACGTTTATTCATTATTATTAAACTCATTCAACTAGCTATAATTTATTTCTCACCATGTCAATTTGATACTTCATCTGAATTGATCATTCAAAATTTATCATCCACGTCATCATCAAAATCATATTATAATGTCATCATCACTACCATACTAAATAAATTGATTGTTTGGGATTCAGTTTATTTCAATGATTTATTCATAAATCCTATTCAATTTGAACATCAATTTGTATTTTGTCCTGGTTGGATTCAATTAATCAAATTGTTGAATATCAAAAATTATTACACTGCCCAATTGACAAGTATACTTATATCCAACTTGTGTCATTTTGCCTCAGTGATTACATTGTATTATTTGACTAATGAAATGGATATGAAATTTGGATTAGTGAGTGGTTTATTGATGATTATATCACCAGCAGGAGTGTTTTTGACTGGAAATTATAGTGAAAATTTGAGTAATTTATTGACATTATTGATGTTTCTCACATATTATAAATCAATAAATTTTAATGATGTTAAACAACCTAGTAATAAATCTATAACTAATATTTTGGGTTATATTATTAGTGGTATATTCTGTGCGATTAATTTTACTGTGAGAGCAAATGGATTATTACTAGGAGTGATTTATGTTTTCGATTTATATCATTTCATACAAAATAAATCGTCATCACAAATTATATTATCTATTATCACAGGATCAATTTTATTTATGACATTTTTAATGACAAATATTTATCATTATATAAAATTTTGCCCTGGAAGAGAATGGTGTAATAATACTTTCCCTAGTCTATTTCAATTTGCTCAACATCATTATTGGAATGTGGGATTTTTGAAATATTGGACTCCTAATAATATCCCAAATTTTATTCTTGTATTACCAGTGTTAATATTCAATATTTATTCATTGGGTTATATGTATCAAGAATTACCCAAAAATAGAAAATTATTACCATTGATCGTTATAAATGGATTAATAGTTGTTGGGGGTACATTTTTTTGGAATATTCAAATATTAAATCGTATCACAAGTTTTTCTCCATTGATTTATTGGACATTGGCTTATAATTTAAAGAAACCTTGGGCTAAATATGCCATTGGTTATTGCATAGTATGGAATTTTGTTCAAACTGGATTATTTGCAGCATTTTTACCTCCAGCATGATAATGATAATGATAATTGATAAAGGATAAAGTAGTGTGTGTGTGTGACTGACTTATTTTGCTTGATAGGGCAACAGTTGGAGATTATTGAGGTATGGTACACGACTTTACGGTTGCAAATTTTTTCCTGAAACAGAAAAATGATACGACGGAAGAGGAGAGAAATAACAGGCAAGAATAATTTTAATAATAATTGTATAAAATCTCAATAACTCTAATATGCCCAAATCACTATTTGAGGCAATTAGTAATTTCAGTAATTAAGATTTCGTTAATTTCCAAATTATAAAATTACTAATTCAAGAGGACATTCATCTGAATTTATACTTCATCTGAAATTCTCTTGTCAAAAGCGATACCCACCTTCCCTTACTCTTTGAGTAAGTCATATTAGTTTGAGAGCAATTTCTCAATGCTATAACCTGCACATTACATATCTTACTAGTGACTATGTCACCAATCATATTTCTCTATTTTAGTTATCTTGTTCCAAGTCGACACAAAGATACTTTGACCTTCGTGCATCTTAGTCCAAAACTGAACAAATAATAATAATCACTGATAGAGAATAGAGCAAGACTAAACGTATAGATAATCCTAATTCGTATAATTTGATTTGAGATAAACTTTCTCTATGAATTGTGACTTATAGAACCATATATATATATATATATATGCACCTATATACGTGTAAAGATGTAAGTTTTGTTGAATTGTTCTCTAAATTGTTCCTTTCCTTTGCAATCTCAACCCCACTATGAATGTTACTATTGAAGAATCCGGTATTCTTAGATCTTTAGGGGTCAATAATTTGATACTATTATCAATTCCAATTGCTGCTATACTTGTATATCTCTCATATCTTCAAAAGCCAAAACCAAAGGTAAACTCAAACAAAAATACAAATACAAATACAAACACATCTAAAGATCATAAAATAGCTGATAGACCATTAGGATATTGGAAACCTGATTATTCATTCAAGACACCTACTCCACCACCATTTCCTAATTGGGATTTTGAAAAAACTAGACCAATCCCATATCGTGCATTTAGACATAAATACAATGTTACTATGGGGATAAGAAGTATGAATTGGGATTCATGGATTGAATTAGATAATGAATGGAAATTTTATCATGATTTAAAATTGAAACGATTACAAGAAAAAGAATCAGAACTTTCCGGGATGTCTGATTTGGCTCAAGATGCAAGTTGGGAATTATTACAAGAATTATGTCAATATTTACCTGCTAGATATCCGACAATGTTTAAATTTGAAAATGGAATCATGAACATTATACCTACTGGTGAGAAATACGATTTAAAAGATAAATCAAATTTAAACCCCATTGTCACTGCTGCTAAATTAGTACAAGATGATCTTGCCATTATGATAGAAAAGGAAGATGGAAGTTATTATTTGGAATCTGGATGTATTTGTCTTGCTGGATTTTGGAGATTAAAAGATAAGTTTGGCATGAAATTAGATGATATTCATAAAAGTGGTGATGTGCCTCAATATGATAAACAATTGAAATCAGGTATGAATAAATTTTTCCGTAGATTAACGGTTAATTCCCCCGTGGTCCGCAATAATTATTTCATTCAAACTGATAATAATTTGGATTGGTCAGTTTCCATTGGTTCAGAAAATGAAGAAAAAATCGGTTGGTATACCGCTGATGAATCTGATGATGTCAATAAATTATATTTTAGAAGTGAAAGACAAAGTTTAAGAAGATTACCTATTAGTGGAGCAATTGTTTTCACTATTAGAACTTATTTTCTTCCCGTTACACAATTATGTGAAGAACCTTATATCCCAAGAAGATTATTGAATGGTATCCAGAGTTGGAGTGAAGATGTTGGTGAATACAAGGGTTTCCATATTTTTAAAGATGCATTATTGCCTTATTTGGAGAAGAAAGCTTTGGAACAAGAAGCAAATGGATTGGATCCTACTAAGGAACCACAGGTATATCCATTTTAAAAATTATTAAGGGGGGGGGCAGTGTATATGTTTTGATTCTAATATAAGGTTGATGTTATTTATTTTGTAACTCCTCTAACGTTGTTTTTCCGTTAAACAGTAATAGCAAGTCAATTAGAATTGGGTGTGAAGCATACCGGATGTTTGTTTTTTTTTTTCAAGTGGCTTTATACTTGGCCAGCTTGGTAGCACCCAATTAATTTTACAAATGGCAAACTCATAATCAATTTCGAAATCTTTAAACTAAAATACATTAACTTATTTAATAAAAAAAAAAGGATACCTAAATAATACAAAAGAATTAAAAACAATAATCCATAAAACACCCGCCACGAGCTTAACCTAAGATCTTTCACCTCTCAATCTTCTAGCTAATTGCATATCTTTCTTTTGAATGGTAACTCTCTTAGCATGGATAGCACACAAGTTAGTATCTTCGAATAAACCAACCAAGTAAGCTTCAACGGCTTCTTGTAAAGCACCAATAGCAGAAGATTGGAATCTCAAATCAGTTTTGAAATCTTGAGCAATTTCTCTGACTAATCTTTGGAATGGTAATTTTCTGATCAATAATTCAGTAGATTTTTGAAATCTTCTAATTTCTCTCAAGGCAACGGTACCTGGCTTATATCTGTGTGGTTTCTTGACACCACCAGTAGATGGGGCAGATTTTCTGGCAGCTTTGGAAGCTAATTGTTTTCTTGGGGCTTTACCACCGGTGGATTTTCTAGCAGTTTGTTTAGTTCTAGCCATTGTTGTGTGTTGATAAAATGTTTAGATGATATATAAAAAGGAAAAGGAAATTCTCCAAAAAAAAAATTCCCTTAGAAGTTGAGAATTGGATTATTTTAAATAGTTTCTGATCTTACTAAGTTTGTTGTTTGTTTTTTGGTTTTTCAAGTTTTGGCGTTGTTTTGGAATTATTATGTTTTTGTGTGGTGAAGTGAAGGAAGAGAGAGAGATAAAGAGAAAGAGAAAGAGAAGAGAGAGAGACCAAAAAGTGGCGTATAATTTTCGTTCTCAGATTTACAACAAGCAGAATAAAAATGACACCAAAAAAAGAAAAAGTGTATTGTTTTGTTTGTGCCTGGTGCGAAATGGAACCAAAAAGACAGGAAGGAATGGAATTGGAATTGGAATGGTTCCTCTTTTATTCTTCCCCATCATGCGACAAGAAAACTCTTTTGTCGCGCACAAAAGACAAAAATAGTTTTCGTTTTTCTTCCTCTCTTCTCTCTTGTAGTTTACTTCTCACTCTTAGTGTAAGGAACCTCCATCATCAAATTCCATTTCTTTTCTTTTTCTTACAAGAACTCTCTTCCTTTACTCCCCTTTATTGTTTTACTTTCATTTTAGTCTCTCTTCTCTCTCTCTCTCTCCTTGTTTCTTTCTCTCCCCTTGTTTCTTTCACTTCCCAATTTTAAATTACCATTTCCCACGACTCTCTTTTTTAAACTATTACTTGTTTTTAAAGTGGGAAAACCTCAAAACCTCGCAATCTTATTCAACATTATAATTTCAAAAGGAGAAAACATAAATAGATCAACAAGTCTTTAACAAAATTTTTTATTTCCATTTTTTTTTTTCTTCTTTCTTCTTTTCAATAACAGATTTAGTTGTCACAACTTTATTTTATTAAACATCTACAAATAAATCAATTAATCAAAAATGTCTGGTACCGGTAGAGGAAAAGGTGGTAAAGGTTTAGGAAAAGGTGGTGCTAAACGTCACAGAAAGATTTTAAGAGATAACATTCAAGGTATTACAAAACCAGCTATCAGAAGATTGGCTAGAAGAGGTGGTGTTAAACGTATTTCTGCTTTGATCTATGAAGAAGTCAGAGTTGTCTTGAAACAATTTTTGGAAAATGTTATCAGAGATGCTGTTACTTACACTGAACACGCTAAAAGAAAAACCGTCACTTCATTGGATGTTGTTTACGCTTTGAAGAGACAAGGTAGAACCTTGTATGGTTTCGGTGGTTAAACTGGGTTGTATTTCTAATTGTCTTTTTAGTTCGTTTTCTTTATTGTATAGTATTAATTTAAGAAGTTTTTTGTATAACGTTTTGAAAATATCATTTGAGTTGTAGTATGAAAAGGGGGTGAGGATTTTCCTACTTCTTAGTGGCAAAGTCAGTTGCCTAGTAAAATGCATACTAAGGTAAGTTTCGTTTCATTTTTATTTCCATTATACATTTATAATTGGTTGTAAAAATCGATCAGTACTATAACTTAATTCACAGTTGGACTTTAATAAAGTCTTATAACATTAGCAATTCTATTTACTTGTTCTTATATGGTTGCTCAATCTTTCATGTCTTCATCTTTGTCGTTTTGTTCCTTTTTACCTAATTCTCTAACACCATTGAAAAAGCTTTCAACACCTTCTCCTTTATAATCGTATTTCAAACTTTGTGACATCAAATACCCTGCTCCTGAGTTGCCTCGTAACAGCTCACTGAGTTTTTGTTCACACTGTTGGAAAAACCCACTACGTACCACTTCCATAATTTGACTTTTTGTAGGGTTTGAAGCAATTGATGGAGGAAGATAATCACCATACATTTCCTTTAATTGTTCCAATGACAATTTATCAAGATGAGAATCAATAGAATCAATATCTAAAACAGAAGAAATACTTCCAATAGGCAATTTGAATTTAGGTTCTTGACTTAGTAATAGTTAGTATTATAACTACAATTCCACAATCAAAGTTACATTGTTTTTCTTTTCAACTTTATTTGTTATATATATATAACTATCAATTTCAAACAAATACAACTTAATGACAAAAAAAAATTGAACGTTCTATACTTACGCCTTTATTGGTTCCTCTTCTTTTTTGATTTCCTTGTTTTCTTCTTGTTGTTCAACTTCTTCCTCTTCATTAATGGTTATTAAATCAACAATGTCTTGAATTATTTTTTGATCCTTTTCAGTCAATTTATCCAATTGATCTATATCTCCAACATCTTGTAACCAATATAAATATTTAGCACCGGAACTTAAAAATGTCAAAGCAAACACTCTTCCAGTATTACATGATTTTATATGTTTAATAGTGACATCTCCAGGTATTAATAAAAATTCATCTTTCTCTATATTACCAGGTGTAGCTTGAGTTTGATCTTGTTTTGGTGTCCATGTGAAATCTAAAAAGTCGGGTTCTTCAGCACTTGGTTTTATTGATATAACTCCCTTATGTTGTAAAGGGTTACAACGGTTAGTTTCTTCGTCGTATTGTACTTTACCAGCGTGGAATTTTAAAGATTTAGATGATGCCATGATTTGAGATATGCAATTGATGAAGTTTCAAAAACAGTTGTTGTTGTTGTTGGTGGTGGTGTTCCTCTTGATATATTTTACGCCACTAAGATGAACAAAACTCTCAAGAAAAACGAAAAAAAGACTGTAGGTGTTTGAGAAGCAACGAAAAAAACTACTTATACATGTACTTTGAAATCAGTACACTACCCCAACATTACTCAGAAAACATGAACCAACGGAAATAAAAAAAAAACACTACAAAAGTAACATGATAAATCGATTTATTGTTTGACACTAGCTAACCACATTTAAAAAATATTGACTTACCAAAAAAGCATGGCATTCCCACCTGAAGATATAGCACAAATTGTATTAGAAATAGCCACAATATTACGAACGAGAAATCAGACATTGGCAGTTTCTGAAGCTGCTTGTGGTGGATTGATATCAGCATACTTAGTGTCAGTACCAGGGGCATCGGATTTTTATATTGGTGGTAAATTATTATATTCGATGAAAACAAGATTAAAACTTTCCGGATGGTCTGAAAATGAAATAAATAATTATATGGGTCCAAGTGAACAAGTAGCTTTGAAATTGGCTCGAACAACAAAATATGAATTGGGTTCAACATTTGTATTGTCAGAAACTGGATTTGCTGGTCCTTCAACAGTTTTGCATTTGAAAAAAGATGAAGAGACAAAAGATAATAATAATGATGAATCTGGTGTTGTTGTTGCTGATGGTGTGGGGACAGTGTATATAGGATTATCGGGTCCCAATGGTGATGCTTCAACGAGTTATCATACTGGTAAAACCGATCGAAATGTAAATATGAGCGAATTTGCAAAATTAGGTTTACAGTTCTTGCTAGAGCAATTGCAACAACAACAACAATAACAAAAATAAGTAAAGTATGTACTATCAATAATACAATTGTTTGCTTTGTTTGTTTATATTTATTTTAATGTAAGTCGTGTTTTTATTAAAATTATATTAACTTATGGCGTCTACATTCAATGGTTGTTTAAACTTGGATGAATATTTTTGTAAGAATTTGGTGAAAAATATTATTGAAAATTTATATCAAGTCAATTTTAGTGCAACTACCAAGCTACCATGTGTTGTTGTTCTAATTGACCAATACTTTGAACTCAACTATGTCTAGTGGTGTAAAAGCTTAAGGAAACTTGATGAACAAACTCATTAAGCTTTTTAAAGTTTCATTTAATGTGTTTGAACCCAATTTTTAAGCCAGATCACGTGAGAAACCTCCTACATTGGTGCCATATATCTCAGTCTTTTTTTTTTTTCAAGGGGGCCAACGCGGGTTTTGCATAAATTAAAATTGTTTTAACGAAGAATTGTTTAGTCAAATTACACGTACTTGACACACACACATACACACTCACAGAAAAAAATATAAACAAATCAGCCCAATTTTTTTTAGACAAAACAAAACAATACAATTAAAAACGAAACGAAAATAAAAAAATCAGAATGAGAAAGAGAAAACTTTAGAAAAATCCTTCGTGTTGTGTTTTTATTAGAATTCTTTCTTTCTTTCTTTTTTTTATTCATTTTAAAAAGACAACGAACCAAACCTTTAATCAATTTTTAATTCAGAAATTTTTTTTCATTTTTTTTAATTTTGCTTGCAGAATCTAGTTCCTTAAGATTATTCATTAAATAGAATTAATTTTTATCCCCTTTAGTATTCTCACCTCACAAATAATTCAGGTTTTTTTTTAGTTTTTTTTTTGTTGTTGTTCTTTTTTTTTTTTACTTACACGCCAAAGTTCAGTCGTCAAATCATAAGTTCTTTTTTTTTGAAACATACAACTAAAGATGGCTGCAGGTATGTATATTACTACTACTACTAATAATGGTATTGATTGATCGGTAATAGTAGATCAATCATCTATAATGACAAGAAATCTTACTAACAAATTGTTATTTCTAATATAGTTGATCATTCTACCACAGGAGAAATTGTTCCACAAAATATAAAAATCATTAAAAAAGTGTTAAATGGTTATGTTGGGTTTGCCAATTTACCAAAACAATGGCATAGAAAATCTATTAGAAGAGGATTCAGTTTGAACATTATGGCCATTGGTGAAAGTGGATTGGGTAAAGCCACATTGATTAATACTTTGTTTAACCGTGATATTATAACCCTGCAACACGATTCCGATGAATTTGACGAAGGTGAAGAAGAAGATGTTTCTGTCAAGATCAAATCAACTCAAGCAGAAATTGAAGAAGATGGTGTCAAGTTGAAAGTAAGTGTTATTACTGCTCCTGGATTTGGTGAATCAATCAATAATGTCGAGGCTTGGAAACCAATTGTTGATGAAATCAATAGTAGATTTGATTCTTATTTAGAAGCAGAATCAAGAATTAACAGAACTGCTGTTGTTGACAATAGAGTTCACGCTTTTCTTTATTTCATTGAACCAACTGGTCATTCATTGAGAGCTTTAGATATTGCATTGATGAAGCAAGTTCATGAAAAAGTCAATTTGATTCCAGTTATTGCTAAATCTGATACTTTGACTGATGAAGAAATTTTAGAGTTCAAACACAGGATATTAGCTGATATTAGTCATCAAGGAATCAAAATTTTTAAACCAACTGATTTTGAATATGATGAAGAAGAATCCGCTAACACTAGACTGATCATAGATAGTTTCCCATTTGCCGTTGTTGGTTCAACTAATGAAGTTCAAACTCCTGATGGTCGTTTAGTTAGAGGTAGAAAATATCCATGGGGGGTTATTGAAGTTGATAATGAAAACCACAATGATTTTGTTAAATTACGCCAATTGTTGGTTAGAAACTTTTTAGAGGAATTAAAAGAACATACTGCCAATGTTCTTTATGAAAATTATCGAACTGAAAAATTGAAGAGAATGGGTATTGAACAAGATAATACTGTTTTCAGAGAATTTGATCCTGCTGCTAAACAAGAAGAAGAAAGAGCTTTACATGAAGCTAAATTAGCCAAGATGGAAGCAGAAATGAAACTGGTTTTCCAACAAAAAGTGAGTGAAAAGGAAAAGAAATTACAAAGATCTGAAGCTGATTTATTTGCCAGACATAAAGAAATGAAAGATAAATTGACTAAACAAATCAAATTATTAGAAGAGAAAAAGGCTCAATTAGAAAAACAAAAATTATTACCACAAGACCCACCAGCACAACCAGCTCCACAAAAGAGTCGTAAAGGATTTTTACGTTAGAAGAGAGGGGGGGGCCGAGGTATAGCTAAATAGTATGTAACTTAATTTAGTTTATTTGTTTGTTAATCTGTTTGTTTAATTTGATATTGTGATGTATAAGAATAATTGTCAGTATTTGGCGATGGCCAATAGGGTTATAACTACTTGGTTATTGCATTGTTGCAAATTCCAACACCATAAGGGCGGTTTGGAGAAGGAAAAATCTAACCTTCGAGGTAGGACCACCGCCCTGAATATAAGTCACGTGCCTTACTTTTTTTTCTCTAGTAAAATCACAAGATAATCTAACTATAGAATGAAGCCAACTTTATTACTACTACTACTACGAACAGAATATCAAAAGAGAACAATTTCAAAGAGGAAAG
>OBUW01000078.1_pt1 | contig 75601 bp, 60 predicted proteins | sample 1475761 | NCBI WGS metagenome assembly OBUW01 (sample SAMEA2579908, study PRJEB22360) | human gut metagenome | biome: human gut; feature: human-associated habitat; material: faeces | place: Denmark | collected 2008/2010
GGGGTGGGACGACGAAATAAATTTTACGAAAATATCATTTCTGTCCCACTCCCAAGATACACTAATTCGCCAAGCGAAAAGTGTAACTATATATGCAGTTGGAGCGAAGACCAACTGTAAACCGCGACATTATAGAGCTAATCACTAGCCTACCTCAGGATCACCAACGAATCCTTCATTATTAAGGAATCTAGGCATCTTTACGGCGTGGTTCTAATCGCATCTTTTTCAATCTAAGTGCGTTTGTTACAACACTTACTGAACTTAGTGCCATTGCAGCACCAGCAACCCATGGCGCAAGTAAGCCCAATGCAGCTATAGGGATACCGGCAATATTATAGCCGAATGCCCAAAATAGATTTTGACGAATATTACGAATGGTTGCTTTACTTGCATAAATGGCTTTAGGAATAAGCATCAAGTCGCCACCAAGAATAGTAATATCAGCTGCTTCAATCGCAACTTCTGTACCTGTACCAATGGCGATACCGATATCAGCTTTAACTAATGCAGGTGCATCATTTACACCGTCACCAACCATCGCAACCTTCTTACCTTGTTGCTGTAGTTTCGCAATTTGTGCAGCTTTTTCTTCTGGTAAAATATCTGCAATAACAGTATCTATGCCTACTTGTTTTGCAATGGCTTGAGCAGTGTTTTTATTATCGCCAGTTAACATGGCAACTTCAATACCCATATCATGCAATTGTTTTATAGCATCTTTGGCATGATCTTTTACAGTATCTGCCACTGCGATGATACCAGTTAATGAATAATTAACAGCAATGAGCATAGCAGTTTTACCATCTCGTTCATAATGTGTTAAATCATCAGAAATATGCTTAGGCAAGCTAATATCATTGTCAGCCATTAATTTACGGTTACCAACCAATATATGGTGATGATCAATCGTTGCTTCAATTCCATGACCAGGTACTGCTTTAAATGTTGTCGTCTCAGTTAATGTTAATTGCTTTTCTTTTGCATAATTGACAATGGCTTCTGCCAATGGGTGTTCAGAATCTTTTTCAGCAGTAGCAAGCAGTTGTAGCGTTTGATCGTCACCATGATAATCTGTCACGACTGGACGACCATTTGTAATGGTACCCGTCTTATCTAAAACGATGGTATCAATTTGATGTGTGCGTTCAACAAACTCGCCACCTTTAAATAAAATACCATTTTCAGCTGCACGACCGGTACCTACCATAATAGATGTTGGTGTAGCAAGTCCCAATGCGCATGGACAAGCAATGACGAGAACGGAAATACTCGCAACAAGTGCAGGTTCAAATGTACCTGGTGTAACTAAAGTAATCCACACGATAAATGTTAATAGTGCGATACCAACAACGATAGGAACGAAATAACCAGAAATAATATCTGCCAATCGCTGAATCGGCGCTTTAGAACTTTGAGCTTCTTCGACAACTTTAATAATATTTGCCAACGCAGTGTCCCCGCCAACTTTTGTTGCTGTCATAGTAATAGTACCGTTTTTGTTCATTGTTGAACCAATTACAGTATCATCAACATTCTTTTCAACAGGGATAGATTCACCTGTTAACATAGATTCGTCGATGGCAGTCATACCTTTAATAATTTTGCCATCAACAGGTATCTTTTCACCTGGTTTAACGATAAGTGTATCTCCAACATGTACCTCATTTAGAGGAATCATCACTTCATTACCGTCATTTAAAATGCGTGCTTCTTTAGCTTGTAAACTTAATAATTCGCCAAGCGCATTAGTTGTTTGAGACTTCGCTCTAGCTTCTAAATACTTACCGAATAAGATTAAGGTAATTAGTACGGCGCTTGTTTCAAAGTATAAATGCGGTTGCGTTGTTGAGCCATTTAGCCAACGAACCATTTCATAAATACTGTAAAAATATGCTGCACTTGTACCAACAGCAACAAGTACATCCATATTGGCGCCACCATTTCTTAAGTTTTTATAAGCACCTACATAAAATTGCCATCCAATAATAAATTGTACAGGTGTAGCTAAAATAAATTGGAACCATGGATTCGTAAATAGTGCTGGTATATGCATATTGAAAAGATGCACAAACATTAACATTAATAGCGGTAAAGATAATACTGCTGATATGATAAGCTTAATTAATTTATGTTGTAGCGCTTCAGCTTTGCGTGACGTTTGATCTTTATTGTTATCTTTAATAGACGCGTCATAACCTAATTTTTGAATGCGAGTGACAAGTTTATCAGCATCTGTTTCTTCAGGATAATAGTCAACTTTAGCTTGCTCTGTTGTTAAATTGACCGTTGCATTTTGAACGCCGTCCATTTTATTTAACACTTTTTCAATACGGCTTGAGCATGCAGCACAAGTCATGCCTGTAATGTCTAATTCGACAGTTTCTACAGCGACACCGTAACCTAAATGTTGAATCGTATTAATAAATTCTTGGACATCATGTTGATCAGGGTTATACTCAACAGTTGCTTTCTCTGTAGTTAAATTCACTTGGGCATTAACGTCATCAAGTTTATTCAGTTTCTTTTCGATACGATTTGAACATGCGGCACAAGTCATACCAGTGATATCTAACGTTGTTTTTTTCGTATTAGCCACATTATTGCCTCCCTGTGATTCATTGTTACACGTCTAATGTACCCCCTATAGGTATATAAGTCAATCGTTGCGTTTTACTTTTACCAATTTTAAAAAGAAAAAGAGAGATTGCCGTGCAAACATTGCACAACAATCTCACTATTTAGCATCTATATAAAAGAAGTCGTAATTAATATTAAAGGATGTATGAATGAAAGGTAAAACTTAAATGACTTCTGGATTTGCAATTCTTGGGTGACTTAAAAGAAATCAGATGGGTTAAATTCTTTCGCATGTAAATTTTTAAAATTATTAAGATGGATGACTTTATCATCATCTTTGTTGTCTGACAACTGACGACTCGTGTCGTTTGTCATTTCGTAATCTTGTATCGTTTTAACTAAACCTAGAATGATTAAGATAGCAACTGTGCCTGTAATTAATATTCTCATCGCTATCATACTCCTTTATATTTCTCTTACTCACATTGTACGTTAATAGATTAAAAAATGAATGCGTCTGTAGTATTGAATTTATCTACTACTTTAGCAGTATTTGATGTGAGAATTGTATGGATAAGGGTGATAAGGTCATGATTTCATAATGTTATAGCGTATTAGTTGCATAGGCGAATGTTTATTTGATTAACTTTTAAACAAGTAAATAAGTTATATTAGGAGTTGAAAGGTTTAATGACTGAAAAAGAAAAAATGTTAGCAGAAAAATGGTACGATGCAAACTTTGATCAAGACTTAATCAATGAACGTGCACGAGCGAAAGATATTTGCTTTGAATTAAATCATACAAAGCCGAGTGACACAAATAAAAGAAAGGAATTAATCGATCAATTATTTCAAACAACAACAGACAATGTAAGTATTTCGATTCCTTTTGATACAGATTATGGTTGGAACGTTAAACTAGGAAAAAATGTCTATGTAAACACCAATTGTTATTTTATGGATGGTGGACAGATTACAATTGGCGATAATGTTTTTATAGGACCTAATTGTGGATTCTACACAGCAACACATCCACTTAATTTTCATCATAGAAATGAAGGTTTTGAAAAAGCCGGACCCATTCATATTGGCAGTAATACTTGGTTTGGCGGTCATGTAGCCGTGTTACCAGGGGTGACGATTGGAGAAGGTAGTGTGATTGGTGCTGGTAGTGTTGTCACTAAAGATATTCCGCCACACAGCTTAGCGGTTGGAAACCCTTGTAAAGTCGTTCGTAAAATTGATAATGAGGTACCATCAGAAGCATTGAACGATGAAACACTAAATTAGTTGTCATGACACTTCTAAATTTTAAAAAGTAACTAATCATTTTCAAAATGCTTGAGAAGAAAGGTATAAAACACAAAAATGAAAGCGATTGCAAAAGCGACCTTGCTCATAGTAAAATGAGTTTAAATGATGTTATATCATTAAATCAAAGGGTTAAACCACTTTCAAAATTTATAGGGGGTAAGTGTACATGGTAGTAGAATTTAAAAATGAACCTGGTTACGATTTTTCAGTCCAAGAAAATGTGGATATGTTTAAGAAAGCATTGAAAGACGTGGAAAAAGAATTAGGTCAAGACATACCATTAGTGATTAATGGAGAGAAGATTTTCAAAGATGACAAAATTAAATCAATCAATCCTGCAGACACATCACAAGTGATTGCAAATGCATCAAAGGCAACAAAACAAGATGTTGAAGATGCATTTAAAGTAGCAAACGAAGCTTATAAATCTTGGAAAACATGGTCAGCAAATGATCGTGCAGAGCTTATGTTACGTGTTTCGGCAATTATTCGTCGTCGAAAAGCGGAAATTGCAGCAATTATGGTTTATGAAGCAGGTAAGCCATGGGATGAAGCAGTTGGTGATGCAGCTGAAGGTATTGATTTTATTGAATACTATGCACGTTCAATGATGGAATTGGCTCAAGGTAAGCCAGTTCTTGATCGTGAAGGTGAACACAATAAATATTTCTATAAATCAATTGGTACAGGTGTTACAATTCCACCGTGGAACTTCCCGTTTGCGATTATGGCTGGTACGACTTTAGCACCAGTTGTTGCAGGTAATACAGTGTTATTGAAACCTGCTGAGGATACACCTTATATCGCTTATAAATTAATGGAAATTTTAGAAGAAGCAGGATTACCAAAAGGCGTAGTTAACTTTGTTCCTGGTGATCCAAAAGAAATTGGTGATTACTTAGTTGATCATAAAGATACGCATTTTGTTACATTTACAGGATCACGTGCGACAGGTACTAGAATTTATGAACGTAGTGCCGTTGTTCAAGAAGGTCAAAACTTCTTGAAACGTGTTATCGCTGAAATGGGTGGTAAAGATGCCATTGTAGTTGATGAAAATATTGATACAGATATGGCAGCAGAAGCTATTGTAACGTCAGCATTTGGTTTTTCTGGTCAAAAATGTTCAGCATGTTCACGTGCAATTGTGCATAAAGACGTTTATGACGAAGTATTAGAAAAGTCAATCAAACTAACAAAAGAATTAACGTTGGGCAATACTGTAGACAATACGTATATGGGCCCAGTTATTAATAAAAAACAATTTGATAAGATTAAAAATTATATTGAAATTGGTAAAGAAGAAGGTAAATTAGAACAAGGTGGCGGCACTGATGATTCAAAAGGTTACTTTGTAGAACCAACAATCATTTCAGGACTTAAATCTAAAGATAGAATCATGCAAGAAGAAATTTTTGGTCCAGTTGTTGGCTTTGTGAAAGTTAACGATTTTGATGAAGCAATTGAGGTTGCAAATGATACAGATTACGGTTTAACTGGTGCAGTGATTACAAATAATCGCGAGCATTGGATTAAAGCGGTAAACGAATTTGATGTAGGTAATTTATACCTTAACAGAGGCTGTACTTCAGCAGTTGTTGGATACCATCCATTTGGTGGTTTCAAAATGTCAGGTACGGACGCTAAAACAGGTAGCCCAGACTACTTATTACACTTCTTAGAACAAAAGGTTGTTTCAGAAATGTTCTAATACTTCATAATGAACAAGGGCCATCCATTGCGGTTGGCTCTTTTTATTTATAACTTTAAAAATTAAGTAATAGCAACCATATTTTTAGAAAAGGCTTATAGGTATAAGAATGTGAGATACGTTATTTCAATAATAATGGGAATTGTATTAGCAATTTGGTCATTTAAACAACTGAGTCAAAGTCATTTAGATAGCGGATTTATTTTTTTCTTCATAGTTTATGTGTTGTGTATCAGTTATTTTAATAGCGATAAGCACGATAAAAATAAAAAACGATAGTAGTACACGAATTCATTAACGTGTACACTATCGTTTTTATTATGAATGTTGGTAACGCTTATGAGCCTCTAATTTACTATTTAATCTTAATATTGATTAATCTATGGAAAATGTTATCAATATCTTCGCCAGGCCAGTCAATTTTTTCATCTTTTATCCAATGTATAAAACCTTCAATCAACGAGTCATAAATATAAAATATGAGATTATCTGGGATGTCGCTGTCAATATCGATACGGTCTCTATTATTTTTGATATCGTTATGCATAATTTTAATGCAGACATTTTTTAATACTTTATTAAATTCAGCGTCTTCTTCTTGGAATTCTGCGATTTCTCTCAAATCCTCTTTATTATTAATCGTATCACTCATCGTTTGGAATGGATGGTTAAGGCGATCGCCAATGTCTCTGGCGAAATAGTCTTTAGTCAATTGATTGAACAAATACTCTAGAAGATCATATTTATCATAAAAATGTTTATAAAATGTTGTGCGGTGTACGAGTGCGTTGTCGCAAATTTGATTGACAGTAATCGTTTGGAATAATTGCTGTTCTAACAATTGTAGCAAGCTACTCGACAATGCTTTTTTTGTCTTTATAACTCGTAAATCAGTCTCTTTCATCTACATTTCTCCTTTGTGTGTAGTTTAATATACAAAATTTTCCAATTGATTCTTTAAGAGGTCGGGGATAGATACTATAATCAAACAATAATCTACACTGTATAGTTAAACTATAACGTTGATTTTAAAAGGAGGCAATATACTTTGGCAAAATTTTTATATAAGATGGTGACATTCATCGCAAAACATAAATGGTCCGCGGTCATTGCATGGATAGTGATTGTAGCTGCAATATTGATACCACTTGCTACAAATGCACCGAAATTTGACAATGATATTAAAATGACAGGATTAGAGTCGTTAGATACGAATAAAAAGATTGAAAAACATTTTAATCAAGATAGTGAAAAGGCACAAATACGTGTTGTCTTTAAGACGACTAAAGATGATGGAATTCTACAACCGAGTATTACTAAAGATATTAAGAAAACGTTAGATGATATTAAAAAAGATGACAAGCACATTGATAAAATATCAGATCCTTATGAAAATAAGCAAATTAGTAAAGATAAAACAACAGCATTTGCAGATATCACATATGACGTTAGTCAAACATCTTTAAAAGATGACTCTAGAGATAATGTTAAAAGTCATTTGAAAGACTTACGTGACAATCATAATGTACAGACAGAATTAACAGGAACAGGTATGACCTCTACAGATATAGGTGGTAATTCTGAATTAGTTGGTATTATTGTTGCCTTTGTTGTGTTATTAATCACATTTGGTTCAGTTATTGCTGCAGGTTTACCAATTATAAGTGCATTAATTGGTTTAGCTTCTGGTGTAGGCATTATCAGTTTGTTAACTTATGCATTTGATATACCAAATGTCACACTGACATTAGCCGTAATGATTGGGCTCGCTGTTGGTATCGATTATGCATTATTTATTTTGTTTAGATATCGACAAGTAATGAAAACTGAAACAGACTATGTTAAAGGTATCGGACTTGCAGTGGGAACAGCAGGTAGCGCAGTCATCTTCGCTGGTGTGACAGTTGTGATTGCTGTATGCGGTTTATCGCTAGTTGGTATAGATTTCTTAGCAGTGATGGGGTTTGCTTCGGCAATTAGTGTTATATTTGCTGTATTCAGTGCACTGACTTTATTACCTGCGTTAATTAGCATTTTCCATAAACGCATTAAAGTGAACAAATTGCAGTCTAATTTTAAAAAAGATATTGATACGCCGTGGTCTAAATTTATTACTGGTAATGCACTTGCAGCAGTATTATTAGGTTTAATTATATTAGTTGCAGCGGCTATTCCAGTTAGTCATATGCGTCTTGGCATTCCAGATGACGGTGTTAAACCAGCAGATTCTACACAGAAAAAAGCTTACGATATTATCTCGGATAAATTTGGCGAAGGATTTAATGGCCAAATACCGATGTTGATAAATGTGAAAGATAAAAAGGATGATCCACAAGGATTACAACAAGATTTACAGTCTGTATATAAAGATATTAAAGATAAGAAAAATGTAGATATTGTTACGCCACCACAAATGAGTAAAGATAATGATTATGCATTGATGGTTGTGATACCTAAACATGGACCTAATGCAGAAAGTACAAATGACTTAGTACATGATTTACGAGATTATAATAAAGATGCGCAAGATAATTATGGATTTAAAACGGAAATTTCAGGACAAAGTGTCATTAATATTGATATGTCTAAAAAGTTAAATGAGGCGATACCTTTATTTGCAACAGTAATTGTTGTATTGGCATTTTTCTTATTAATGATTGTCTTCCGTTCAATTCTAATACCGTTAAAAGCAGTTTTAGGATTTGTCTTGTCATTAATGGCAACACTAGGTTTTACAACCTTTGTGATGCAAGATGGCTTTATGAAAGGATTATTCGGTATAGAAACGACAGGACCAATGCTAGCCTTCTTGCCGGTTATTACAATTGGTATACTATTCGGCTTAGCAATGGATTACGAAGTCTTCCTTATGTCGCGAATTCATGAAGAATATAGTAAAACAGGGGATAATGATTATTCTATCAAAGTAGGATTGAAAGAAAGTGGTCCTGTTATTGTAGCAGCTGCATTAATCATGTTTAGTGTCTTCTTTGCGTTTGTATTCCAAGAAGATGTCATGATTAAATCAATGGGTATGGCATTAGCGTTTGGTGTACTCTTTGATGCCTTCGTAGTCAGAATGATGTTAATTCCTGCATTAACTAAATTGTTTGGAAAAGGTTCGTGGTATTTACCAGCATGGTTGAATCGTATTATTCCACGAGTTGATATTGAAGGACATGCACTTGAAAAATATAAAACGGTTGAATCACAGGAATCTGAAGCTAAAGATAGTAAGGAAACATACGACACAACCTTTAAAGTATATCCACAAGGTGCAACAAATGTATCGAAACATCAAGATGTACATGGACAAGATGATGCACGTTCAATAGTACTAGATGATAAAACGATGGCATTGTACCAAGAAGTGAAACAGCAATCAGCAAGTTCATTGTTCTTATATGATGCTTTAATGGATTATCAAAACAAACATCAACTAAATTCAAAGCAACAAGCCACGAATATAGAACAGTTGAATAAAAATATTGAAAAGCTCAATCAATTGTTAGAAAAAAACTTAAGAAATAAATCATAAAATAACATGTACATGCCTCCGCTTTAAATGTCATTGATAGACATTTAAAGTGGAGGTTTTTTGCATGGAAGATATTATACAAAACATTTTTGCAATGTCACAAATTTTACATGAAAAATGAAAATTATTTAAATAAAGTATTGCGAGCTACAATTTTAAGGGTTATGATTTTTAAGTGATAATGATTATTATTTCTATTAGGAGAGCGAAATAGTATGTTAAACATTAAAAATGGTGAAATGAATAAGGCTTATAAAATAAAGCGAATGGATATTGCTAATGAGAATATGTTGTATCGTCTAAGTGCCTTTGGGTTAACAGATGACGCTATCATAACGATTAAACAAAAATGTTTATTTAAAGGGCCATGTATTATTGAAGTAAACGGACAACAGTTAAGTATTAGACATTGCGATGCTTGTTCTATTGCATTAGAAGAATAGGAGCCGGACGAATGGAAAATTATTGTATTTTAGGAAATCCTAATGTTGGTAAAACATCTTTGTTTAACGCTTTAACTGGTTCGTATGAATATATAGGCAACTGGAGTGGCGTAACGGTAGAGAAAAAAGTAGGGAAGCTAAAAGAAAATGTAGGACAATTAATTGATTTACCAGGTACATATGATTTATCGCCGATTTCTAAAGATGAAACTGTAGTGACAGACTATTTATTAAACGATTCTTTTTCAGGAATCATTAACATTGTTGATGCGAGTCAACTAAAAAGAAATATGCAATTAACAGTACAATTGTTAGAACTTAATCAACCAATATACATCGGATTAAATATGATTGATGTAGCTACAAAGCGCGGGATAAAAATCGATTATCATAAATTGATGAAAAAGTTAAAAACACCTATTTTTCCAGTTGTGGCACGTACAGGCAAAGGAACTAAACATTTACTTGGCGAATTAAAGCATCTAGGGGAAGGGTATCAACCGCATTTTAAAATCAATTATGGTGAGAAGATTGAAGAGACAATTAAAAATATGTGTCAAATAATAATGACAGAGACATCTCATGATAAATATCAAGCTAGATTTATTGCGATTCAATTCTTACTAAATAACATGCAAATTGCAAATGAACTTAATTCAGAGGTTGTAAATAAATTGTCGAGTTTACGGGATCAAGTTGCTGAACAAGTAGAGGCTGTATCTGTTCGTCGAGAGATGGAACGTATACGCAATCATTATATTGAGACGTTATTGCAAGACGTGGTAACGTATCCAGATGAAGATAAGCAATATTTCAGCTCTAGAATAGACAAGATATTAACACATAAATATATAGGGATGCCTATTTTTCTAGCGATTATGTGGTTGATCTTTCAAACTACATTTACATGGATTGGCACACCTTTGTCGGATCAACTCGATGCATTTATAGGTGGTACATTTACGGATAGTGTGAAGACGATTATGAATTATCTTGGCGTTATACCATTTTTACAAGATTTAATTACAGATGGCATTATTGCTGGTGTAGGATCAGTATTAGTCTTTGTACCACAAATTGTTGTGCTCTTTTTCTTTATATCTTTATTAGAAGATTCAGGTTATATGGCACGTATTGCGGTTTTAATGGATCGTATTATGGAATCTTTCGGTTTAAGCGGGAAGTCTTTTATACCGATGATTATCGGATTTGGTTGTAACGTACCGAGTATTATGGCTGCGCGCAGTATTGAAAATGAAAAAGAGCGTTTAACAACGATATTAATTGCACCATTCATGTCATGCTCTGCTAGACTTCCAGTGTATGCATTGTTCGTAGGTATCTTTTTCAAAGAGAATCAATCTTTAGTAGTATTAAGCTTGTATGTTTTAGGTATTATTATGGCATTTTTAGTCAGTACAGTACTTACTAAGACAGTTTTAAAAAATGATAATGCAATCTTTATTGTGGAATTGCCAACATACCGTGTCCCTTCCATTAAAACGTTGTGGCGTAGTACTTGGGAAAAGGCTAAGGGGTTTGTTCGTAAAGCAGGTACTTTTATTTTTGGCGGCTCAGTAGTCATTTGGCTATTAAGTTATGTAGGACCACATGGTATCAATGTGAATATCAATCAAAGTTTTTTACATATAGTTGGTAGCTTCTTTGGTATGTTAGTGCAACCGCTCGGATTTGGAACATGGCAAGCAGGTGCTACGTTAGTGCCAGGATTTTTAGCAAAAGAAGTTATCGTAAGTTCGATGGCGATTATCTATTCATCAGGTGATGCAGGCCTTGTTAATGTGATTCAAAACCAATTCACACCGCTATCTGCGTATGCATTTATGATATTTATACTATTGTATATTCCTTGTGTTTCTACAGTGGCAGCAATCCGTAAAGAGACTTATTCATGGAAATGGACGGCACTTGCAGTTGCCTATCCTCTAGTCATTGCATATGTCTTAACATTCATCTTTTATCAAGTTGGACATTTATTTGTTTAAGGAGTGGTTAAAGTGTCAGTCATTATTAATATTTTAATTTTTTTAGCGATTTTCGGATATGCCTTGTATACGTTAGTTAAATTTTTCAAACGTTCGAAACAAGGAAAATGTGGTACATGTGACATTGATCGTGATTGTTGTGGAACAGAACAACACACAGCGAATCATTTTCCTGGGAAATAATTTAAAAAATGAGCACAGGCGAGGGCGTCCTGATGCTCATTTTTTGATACGCTATATGTTAAAGTATCATGATTTACCTTTGACGACTAATTCATTGTCTTCGATATCTAAATCCACATGTTTAACGTCTGTATGATCTAAATAATAATCTGTTATTTTGTTACGCACTTGTTGTTCAACAATACGTCTTAATGGGCGTGCGCCTAACTCTTCATCATATCCCTCTTCAATTAACCAATCTTTTGCATCTTGAGAGACATTCATCGTAATACCTTTTTTATCTAGTGTTACTTGGACATCATCCAACAATAAATTAATGATTTCTTGAAGTGATTCTTTATCTAGGTGTAAGAATTCCACAATACCATTGAAGCGGTTAAGGAATTCAGGACGGAAGAATTTTTTCATTTCTTGCATAATGTCATCGTATTCTTGGTCTGTACCGTTACCAAAACCAGCGTTTGACGTACAAATAACGATTGTGTTTTTAAAGTTGATGACGTTACCTTGACCATCTGTTAAATTACCATCATCCATCACTTGAAGTAATAATGTTAATATTTGTGGATTAGCCTTTTCAATTTCATCAAATAGAATGACTGAATATGGATTGCGTCGTACTTTTTCAGTTAATGTATTTGAATTATCGTCATAACCGACATAACCAGCAGTTGTACCAATCATTTTAGAAACAGCAGTAGTATCACTATATTCACTCATATCAAGTCGAATCAGTGCCTCTTTATTACCAAATAAATCAATGGCTAACTGTTTGGCAAGCTCTGTTTTACCAACACCAGTAGGACCGACAAATAGGAAGCTACCAATTGGACGGTTGCCGTCATCGAATCCAGCACGATTACGGCGAATTGCACGTGAAACCATCTCTACAGCTTGGTCTTGACCGATGATTTTACTTCTTAAACGATTAGAAATATTTTTTAAACGTTCAATATCGTTATCATCCATTTGAGAAACTGGAATACCAGTTAATCGTTGAATAGTATCTGAAATATCATGAACTGTAGCAACAGCAGTATGTTCACCATTACTGTTTTCTAATTTATCTTGTAATGATTTGATTTCATTTTGAATGTCGTCAGCTTTTTTATATTCTTCAGCACTTACTGCTTTACGTTTATCATTTTCTAATTCAGAAATTCGTTTTTCAGTTTCAACTTTATCGACAGCTGGACTTTGCGCAGATAAATGTGCTGCTGTAATATCTAACACATCGATTGCTTTATCTGGTAATAGGCGTTGTGGAATATATTGAATGGATAAGTCTACACATGCCTTTAATACGTCATTAGGTAATTTGACTTGATGGTGTGTTTCAAATTTTTCACGAATTCCTTTTAAAATTTCAACCGTATCTTTTGCGCTTGGTTCGTTAACCAGTACCTCGTTAAAACGACGTGTTAATGCAGCGTCTTTCATGATATTATTGCGATATTCATCTTGAGTCGTTGCACCTATAATTGAAATTTCACCACGACTTAATGCTGGTTTTAAAATATCAGATAACCCTTTACTACCGGAATCACTTCCTGTTGCGCCGGAACCGATGATTTGGTGAATTTCGTCAAAGAAGAGCACAGCATTTTGTGATGATTTAACGCCTTCAACTAACTTTTGGATGTTTTCTTCAAAGGCGCCACGATATTGCGTTCCAGCTTCAAGAGATGAAATATCTATAGATATAATTTCTTTATCTTTGATTGCTGCAGGTACATTCCCTTCAACGATTGCTTGCGCTAAACCTTCGACAATCGCAGTTTTACCAACTCCAGCTTCTCCGACTAGGATAGGATTGTTTTTAGTGCGTCTACTTAAGACTTCTGCAGTTTCTTGGATTTCTTTATCACGACCGATGACTGGATCTAATAATCTGTCACGAGCCTCTTGCGTTAAGTTACGACCAATTTGTTCTAAATAATTGCCATTGCCACTTTGTTGACCTTGTTGTCTTAGTGCTGCTTGTTGAAAAGCTTGCGCACTTTGTTCGGCAGAATGATTATCATCTTGTTGCGTAAATTGTGATAATTCTTCCGGTGAAACTTCTTTACCATTAATATAGTATTTCTTGTTACTAGTCTGATTTGAGTTTTGCATGTCTTGCATCATTCTTCGTAAAATAGAATCGAAATCACTATTGAAAAAATTGTTATTCATAAACATCACCTCTAAATTTTTAAACTAATAAGTAAAAGAAAATACATTGAAACTATATGCAAACTATAAACAATGGCAATTCTATTTTTCCACCATTGTAGTTTTAAAAACGGCGCATTGTAGGCACTTTATGAACTTTTTGTGTAATTTTTGAAGTAAGTAAGAATTTAAAAGTAAATATTAATCAATGGTTAAGAAACGTATGTGTTGATACATAGTTAATTAAGAAATGGTATATTGTGTTGGTAGTCTATGTGAATTTTGATTTGGAAGTGAATAGTTGATCTTGAAAAAGCATAAAGTGTTAATCATTTTCATAAAGTTAAATGAATAGTATGATGATGCAAAAGGAGTGTGTGTTTATGGTATATAAAAGTTACTATGATTCGCCTGTAGGACGATTGGAACTTGTGAGTGATGGGGTAAGTCTGACCGCTGTTTTGTTTGAAAATCAACAAGATGATGGTACTAGGGAAGAAAATACGTCTTTAGCGATATTTAAAGAGGCGACACAGTGGTTAGACGCGTATTTTAAAGGTGACAATCCTGAAATCACAATACCTTTAAAGCCAACAGGTAGTCATTTTCAACAGTGTGTTTGGAATGAATTAAGACAGATTCCTTATGGGACGTTAACAACGTATGGTGCTATTGCCAAAAAAGTAGGCAAGGTGCTTGATAAGCCAAAAATGTCAGCCCAAGCGGTTGGAGGTGCAGTCGGAAGTAATCCATTATCTATTATCGTGCCATGTCATCGTGTTGTCGGTAAAACGGGTAGCTTAACAGGATTCGGTGGAACGATTAATAATAAAATTAAGCTGTTAGAGTTGGAGAATATCGATATGTCAAAGCTTTATGTACCAAAACATAGCACGAAGCCGTAAATTATAAATGATCCAGGCATTAGGAAAACTTCAATGCTGTGTCAAATAGGCATAATGAATTCATTCAAGACGAAGCATTATAAATAGAAAACAGCAGTAAGACGATTTCAATGAAAAGCTGTCTTACTGCTGTTTTTAGGTTATATTTAAATGTCTTTCAAATACACAGATTACTCTGGTCTGTGATATTCGCGAACGTTATTTTCAATATTTGATAAGTAGAAAATATGACGATCTTCATGAACAGCATCTTGTTGTTCGTCAAAGTCTACGTCATCAAAACGTTTGAAGAATGTTTCATATGCATCAACAGATACTTCAGTACGGTTATTTAATAATGTTTTGTGCGCAGCCTGATCTAAATGATCTTTGTAGCCTTCAACTAATGTCGCACTATAAAATTCACCAACTGAACCTGAGCCATAACTGAATAAACCGATTGTTTCACCAGCTTGTAAATCACGATTTTCAAGTAATGATATTAGGCTTAAATATAATGATCCAGTATAAATATTACCGACATAACGGTTATAATCTACAGCATCTTCATATCCTGAACGTAAACGCTCTTGAGTTGTTTCATCAGCGTTATCAATGATTGACTCTAATGCCTTTTTACCCATTTTTGTAAATGGAACATGGAAGCATAGTGATGCGAAGTCAGCTAGCGACTTACCTTGACGTTTTGCGTATTCATTCCAGCTTTGTTGGAATGAGCGGATATAAGCATCTTTAGATAATGCACCATCAACTAATGGATATTTATGTCCAGTTGGACGCCAGAAATCATAAACGTCTTCAGTGTAAGCAACAGCATCTTCATTTAATGCCAAAATGCTTGGATTATGTGCAATAACCATCGCAACTGCGCCAGCACCTTGTGTTGGCTCGCCGCCTGAATTCAATCCATAACGTGCTGTATCTGTAGCAATAACTAATACTTTTTCATTCGGTCTAGTTGCTAAATAATCTTTAGCTAATTGAATTGCTGGTGTTGCAGCATAACAAGCTTCTTTCATTTCAAAGCAACGTGCAAAAGGTTGAATACCTAATAAGTTGTGAATTTGAACAGCGGCTGCTTTAGCAGCATCAACTGCTGATTCAGTTGCCACAATTACCATACCAATTTTCTTTTTATCTTCGTCTGTTATAATGTCCTTAGCAGCGTTAGCGCCCATTGAAACGATGTCTTGATTTACAGGACTAACAGCCATTTCAGTTTGACCAATTCCAATTAAAAATTTGTTTGGGTCTACTTGGCGTGCTTCTGCTAATTTAGCCATGTCTACATAGTACTTTGGAACGTAAAAGTTTATTTTGTCGATACCTATTGTCATAAGGTTTTACATCCTTTCAAATTTATAAAAGCAACACTTGTATCATATCAGAATATGCTAATCTTATACAAAGAAATACACTAAATTTAAAAATGATTTGACGTTTCTTGTAAGCGTTTTAATTTACCTTGCTTTATTTTATAGTTAAAACAATAATTATTCAATTGAATTTTAAGACGAATAACGTTATTTTATGGTAAAAATAGTAGTGATTGAAATGTTAAAAAATTATGTGAAGTAAAAGGAGTATGTCCATGCAAAGTTTAGATAAAAATTTCCGACATTTATCTCGTCAACAAAAGTTACAACAATTGGTAGATAAGCAATGGTTATCAGAAGAGCAATTCAACATTTTATTGAATCATCCATTAATTGATGAGGAAGTAGCAAATAGTTTAATTGAAAATGTCATCGCGCAAGGTGCATTACCCGTTGGATTATTACCGAATATCATTGTGGACGATAAGGCATATGTTGTACCTATGATGGTGGAAGAGCCTTCAGTTGTCGCTGCAGCTAGTTATGGTGCAAAGCTAGTGAATCAGACTGGCGGATTTAAAACGGTATCTTCTGAACGTATTATGATAGGTCAAATCGTCTTTGATGGCGTTGACGATACTGAAAAATTATCAGCAGACATTAAAGCTTTAGAAAAGCAAATTCATAAAATTGCGGATGAGGCATATCCTTCTATTAAAGCGCGTGGTGGTGGTTACCAACGTATAGCTATTGATACATTTCCTGAGCAACAGTTACTATCTTTAAAAGTATTTGTTGATACGAAAGATGCTATGGGCGCTAATATGCTTAATACGATTTTAGAGGCCATAACTGCATTTTTAAAAAATGAATTTCCGCAAAGCGACATTTTAATGAGTATTTTATCCAATCATGCAACAGCGTCCGTTGTTAAAGTTCAAGGCGAAATTGATGTTAAAGATTTAGCAAGGGGCGAGAGAACTGGGGAAGAGGTTGCCAAACGAATGGAACGTGCTTCTGTATTGGCACAAGTTGATATTCATCGTGCTGCAACACATAATAAAGGTGTTATGAATGGCATACATGCCGTTGTTTTAGCAACAGGAAATGATACGCGTGGTGCAGAAGCAAGTGCGCATGCATACGCAAGTAAAGATGGTCAATATCGTGGTATTGCAACATGGAGATACGATCAAGAACGTCAACGTTTAATTGGTACAATAGAAGTGCCTATGACATTGGCAATCGTTGGCGGTGGTACAAAAGTATTACCAATTGCTAAAGCTTCTTTAGAATTGCTAAATGTAGATACAGCACAAGAATTAGGTCATGTAGTTGCTGCCGTTGGTTTAGCGCAAAACTTTGCAGCATGTCGCGCGCTCGTTTCCGAAGGTATCCAGCAAGGTCATATGAGCTTACAATATAAATCTTTAGCTATTGTTGTAGGTGCAAAAGGTGATGAAATTGCGCAAGTAGCTGAAGCATTGAAGCAAGAACCCCGTGCAAATACACAAGCAGCTGAACGCATTTTACAAGATTTAAGAAGTCAACAATAATCAAATGCGAATAGCGATTTTAAAGAAAAGTTTAAGTCAGTCCATCATAGCGCTTAAATAAATTAATATGAACAAAAAATAAAAAACTTCTATCATACGCATACAGGAAATTGAAGCGTTCGTGATAGAAGTTTTTTGATTAGTAAATATAGTTAAAGTTACGTGCTGCCTTTTTGCTTAGTACACGTGTATTGTATTTTAATGGGCGATAAAAGTTGTATTCTGAAACTTTAATACTACCGTTTTTATATACTTGTTCAACAACTGCGACATGTCCATAATATCCTGCAGTTGATTGCATGACAGCAAATTTTCTTGGTGTACGACCAGTCGCATATTTTGATTTACGTGCATTGTAATACCAATTTTTAGCATTACCCCATCTATTAGAAACAGGTTTGCCGACTTGTGCGCGACGTTTAAATGCCCACCATGTACATTGGTTTTTACTGTAATAATTAACTGCGGCATGCGATTGATGCGTTTGTTCGACGGATTGATAAGTGAAATCTGCTGAGAAAAGGACTGCAAAGGCAATTAGTAAACGAAAAAGTATCTTTTTATATTTCATTTTTATCTCCCAAGTTAATTTTTTCTTTATTCAACGTTATTTATGATAGCAAAATTTTTTTAGAAAACAATGCAAGCAATCAACAATAAAAGTAACTGTAATGAAGCTGTCATATAAAGTGTTAAATTGTAATAAAAATGGATTTTTTCATAAAATATAGAAATTCATGTATATAACAATTAATTGTCATAGTGATACAAGGATGTCAGGATTGATTAACAGCGGATATTAGTGGGAAAATATAAAATGATTTAAAAGAAAAGGTACGTGGTTCTATAACTGAAAGAAAATAGCAATCACAACATATAAATGAAGCGATAACATTAAAAACAGCGCCCTGCAATCAGAGCGCTAACATGAGATGATGTGACTCCATGTATTCATGTATCATTGTACATTTGTGAATTGGTTGAAAACTGATAGTGCCCGTTTAATTACAGGTACTGAGATGCTTTCAGGACATGGATTTGTTCGAAAATATGACAATATTTCACTATGGCTCTTCACTTCTCTAGGGAAATTGCTATCTTGATTAATCCAATCAACCAATTCACCTAATGGTGTGTCATCACCAAGAAAACTTTGCATAAATTCGTAAAAGCTCAATACCTCACCTCGAATAACAAACTTGAGCCATTAATATAATACCATAAAAGAATGTGTATTTTACATAAAACTTTTTATAAAGCAATTTTATAAATCTAAATTTATTGAATGTTTAAGAAGTTGTGTATAATGAAATAAACGTGTTGAAATAGTTAGGATGATGTTAGTGGATATCAAACATATGAAATATTTTATTGAAGTCGTAAAGCAAGGAGGCATGACTAATGCTTCCAAATCATTATATATTGCACAACCTACAATTAGTAAAGCAATTAAAGATATTGAAAATGAAATGGGCACGCCCTTATTTGATAGAAGTAAAAGACATTTAATACTTACCGATGCAGGTCAAATTTTTTATGAGAAAAGTAAAGAAATTGTTGCACTGTATGATTATTTACCATCTGAAATGGAACGCTTGAATGGACTGGAAACAGGGCATATAAACATGGGCATGTCGGCAGTCATGAATATGAAGATTCTTATCAATATTCTTGGTGCATTCCATCAACAATATCCAAATGTTACATATAATTTAATAGAAAATGGCGGAAAAACGATTGAGCAGCAAATTATCAATGATGAAGTAGATATAGGCGTGACCACTTTGCCAGTCGATCATCATATTTTCGATTATACTACCCTAGATAAGGAAGATTTGCGACTTATCGTGAGCAGAGAGCATCGACTCGCAAAATATGAAACTGTTAAACTCGAAGATTTAGCAGGTGAAGACTTCATTTTATTTAATAAAGACTTTTACTTGAATGATAAAATTATTGAAAATGCTAAAAACGTTGGCTTTGTTCCGAATACTGTAGCGCAAATTTCACAATGGCATGTTATAGAAGATTTAGTTACGAATGAATTAGGTATTAGTATTTTACCAACATCAATTTCAGAGCAACTAAATGGAGACGTGAAACTATTACGTATTGAAGATGCGCATGTACATTGGGAATTAGGTGTTGTTTGGAAGAAGGATAAACAATTAAGTCATGCCACAACGAAATGGATAGAATTTTTGAAAGATCGTTTAGGCTAACATATTAATAAAGCACTCATTATTTGAGGTTCCTCATTACTTGGATCATTGAAATAATGAGTGCTTTTTATTATGAAAAAGAAGTGAAATTTAGAGAGCGTTTCCATAGAAAAAAGTAATACAAAGCATAAAAAAAGAGTATTTTTATATTGTGTGTGTCATCTTTATAATAGTTATTGTAACAATTTAGACATATTTAGAAAGGGATGGCGCCATGCACAAAGTCCAATTAATAATCAAACTACTACTACAACTAGGAATCATCATTGTGATTACTTATATTGGCACAGAAATTCAAAAGATTTTTCATCTTCCCTTAGCCGGCAGTATTGTTGGTCTATTTTTATTTTATTTACTATTACAATTTAAGATTGTACCGCTCACTTGGGTAGAAGACGGTGCAAACTTTTTATTAAAGACGATGGTCTTTTTCTTCATACCATCAGTTGTAGGTATTATGGATGTTGCGTCCGAAATTACGCTAAATTATATACTCTTTTTCGCAGTCATTATCATAGGAACATGTATCGTTGCATTATCTTCAGGTTATATTGCTGAAAAAATGTCTGTTAAACATAAGCAACGTAAAGGTATAGATGCTTATGAATGATTACGTGCAAGCCTTGTTAATGATTTTATTGACTGTCGTTTTATATTATTTCGCTAAAAGATTACAACAAAAATATCCGAATCCGTTTTTGAATCCAGCATTAATTGCATCTTTAGGAATTATTTTTGTCTTACTTATCTTTGGAATTAGTTATAATGGGTATATGAAAGGTGGCAGTTGGATCAACCATATTTTAAACGCAACGGTCGTATGTTTAGCGTACCCACTTTATAAAAATAGAGAGAAAATTAAAGATAATGTCTCTATCATTTTTGCAAGTGTATTAACTGGCGTCATGCTAAATTTCATGTTAGTGTTCTTAACACTTAAAGCATTTGGCTATTCTAAAGACGTCATTGTAACATTATTGCCCCGATCTATAACAGCCGCTGTTGGTATAGAAGTGTCACATGAACTTGGTGGCACAGATACGATGACCGTACTTTTTATTATCACAACGGGTTTAATAGGTAGTATTTTAGGTTCGATGTTATTACGATTTGGAAGATTTGAATCTTCTATCGCCAAAGGTTTAACGTATGGGAATGCGTCACATGCATTTGGCACAGCTAAAGCACTGGAGATGGATATTGAATCTGGTGCATTTAGTTCAATTGGGATGATTTTAACTGCAGTTATTAGTTCGGTGTTAATACCTGTTCTAATCATACTGTTCTATTAATTAGAAAAAGACACTAAGAAAGGGAGTCTATTAGTAATAATGGCAAAAATAAAAGCAAATGAAGCATTAGTTAAAGCATTACAAGCATGGGATATAGATCACTTATATGGTATTCCAGGTGATTCAATCGACGCAGTGGTCGATAGTTTACGTACAGTGAGAGATCAATTTAAATTTTATCATGTACGTCATGAAGAAGTAGCAAGCTTAGCGGCTGCTGGTTACACAAAATTAACTGGTAAAATCGGTGTGGCATTAAGTATCGGTGGCCCTGGTTTAATTCATTTATTAAATGGTATGTACGATGCCAAAATGGATAATGTACCGCAATTAATATTATCTGGACAAACGAATAGTACAGCACTTGGAACGAAAGCATTCCAAGAAACAAATTTACAAAAATTATGTGAAGATGTAGCCGTTTATAATCACCAAATTGAAAAAGGTGACAATGTGTTTGAAATCGTTAACGAAGCAATTCGTACGGCATATGAACAAAAAGGTGTAGCTGTTGTTATTTGTCCTAACGACTTATTAACTGAAAAAATTAAAGATACAACGAATAAACCAGTAGATACATCAAGACCAACAGTAGTATCACCAAAATATAAAGACATCAAAAAAGCGGTTAAATTAATTAATAAAAGTAAAAAGCCTGTCATGTTAATTGGTGTAGGTGCGAAACATGCGAAAGATGAGCTACGTGAATTTATTGAAATGGCTAAAATTCCTGTCATTCATTCATTACCAGCTAAAACAATCTTGCCGGATGATCATCCATATAGTATCGGTAACTTAGGTAAAATCGGTACCAAAACATCTTATCAAACAATGCAGGAAGCGGATTTATTAATTATGGTTGGTACAAACTATCCATATGTGGATTACTTACCTAAGAAAAATATTAAAGCCATTCAAATTGACACAAATCCTAAAAATATCGGACATCGTTTCAATATTAATGTGGGAATTGTTGGAGATAGTAAAATTGCGTTGCATCAGTTAACTGAAAATATTAAACATGTTGCTGAAAGACCATTCTTAAACAAAACGTTAGAACGTAAAGCGGTTTGGGATAAATGGATGGAACAAGATAAAAATAATAATAGTAAACCATTACGTCCAGAACGATTAATGGCATCAATCAATAAATTTATTAAAGATGATGCAGTGATTTCAGCAGATGTAGGTACAGCAACAGTTTGGTCAACTCGATACTTAAACCTTGGTGTAAATAACAAGTTCATCATTTCAAGTTGGTTAGGTACAATGGGTTGCGGTCTTCCAGGTGCAATGGCATCAAAAATTGCATATCCAAATAGACAAGCCATCGCAATTGCTGGTGACGGTGCATTCCAAATGGTGATGCAGGACTTTGCAACAGCTGTACAATATGATTTACCTTTAACAGTGTTTGTTTTAAATAATAAGCAATTAGCGTTTATTAAATATGAACAACAAGCTGCTGGTGAATTAGAATATGCGGTTGATTTCTCTGATATGGATCATGCCAAATTTGCTGAAGCAGCAGGTGGTAAAGGTTATACAATTAAAAGTGCTAGCGAAGTAGATGCTATTGTAGAAGAGGCACTAGCACAAGATGTACCAACAATTGTAGATGTTTATGTTGATCCTAATGCTGCGCCATTACCAGGTAAAATTGTAAATGAAGAAGCGCTTGGTTATGGTAAATGGGCATTTAGATCTATTACTGAAGATAAACATTTAGATTTAGATCAAATTCCACCTATTTCAGTTGCAGCAAAACGTTTCTTATAACTGATTGAAAGGTTATCACAATTGAATTGAACTATAAAAACGGTAATTTCTATTTCAACAAAATGGGAATTGCCGTTTTGTTTATTTATCACAAATGATTGTACTGAATTGATGATAAAATTGTGAAAAAGTTGTTGAAAACGCTTTTACAAATATGTATAATAACTATGAATTACATATCACTTGCGTGTTACTGGTAATGCAGGCATGAGCAAACAACCGTACTATGAGAATAGTCTTGTTTGTTCATGCCTGCTTTTTTGTACATGGAAGCGGAAATTGAGATAGGGGATGTTTATATGTTTAAGAAATTGTTTGGACAATTGCAACGTATCGGTAAAGCATTAATGTTACCTGTTGCGATTTTACCAGCAGCTGGTATTTTATTAGCGTTTGGTAACGCAATGCACAACGAACAATTAGTAGAAATTGCACCATGGTTAAAAAACGATATCATTGTAATGATTTCGTCGGTCATGGAAGCAGCAGGACAAGTTGTATTTGATAACTTGCCATTATTATTTGCAGTTGGTACAGCACTTGGATTAGCAGGAGGAGACGGTGTTGCAGCATTAGCAGCGCTAGTAGGTTACTTAATTATGAATGCAACAATGGGGAAAGTGTTGCACATTACAATTGATGACATTTTCTCATATGCCAAAGGGGCAAAAGAATTAAGTCAAGCAGCGAAAGAACCAGCACATGCCTTAGTATTAGGTATTCCAACGTTACAAACGGGTGTGTTTGGTGGTATTATCATGGGTGCTTTAGCCGCATGGTGTTACAACAAATTTTATAATATTACACTACCACCATTTTTAGGATTCTTTGCAGGTAAACGATTTGTACCGATTGTGACATCGGTCGTAGCAATTGCAACAGGTGTGGTTTTAAGCTTTGCGTGGCCACCAATTCAAGACGGATTAAATAGTTTATCGAATTTCTTATTAAATAAAAATTTAACATTAACAACGTTTATATTCGGTATTATTGAACGCTCATTAATTCCATTTGGTTTACATCATATTTTCTATTCACCGTTCTGGTTTGAATTCGGAAGTTATACAAATCACGCAGGTGAATTAGTTCGTGGTGACCAACGTATTTGGATGGCACAATTGAAAGATGGCGTACCATTTACTGCTGGTGCATTTACTACTGGTAAATATCCATTCATGATGTTTGGTTTACCAGCGGCAGCATTTGCTATTTATAAAAATGCACGACCAGAACGTAAAAAAGTCGTGGGTGGTTTAATGTTATCAGCAGGATTAACTGCATTTTTAACTGGTATCACTGAGCCATTAGAATTTTCATTCTTATTTGTAGCACCAGTACTTTATGGAATTCACGTATTATTAGCTGGTACATCATTCTTAGTAATGCATTTATTAGGCGTTAAAATTGGTATGACATTCTCAGGTGGTTTCATAGATTATATTTTATATGGTTTATTAAACTGGGATCGTTCACACGCATTATTAGTTATTCCAGTCGGTATTGTATACGCTATCGTGTATTACTTCTTATTCGACTTTGCAATTCGTAAGTTTAAATTGAAAACACCAGGTCGTGAAGATGAAGAAACTGAAATTCGTAACTCTAGTGTCGCAAAATTACCATTTGATGTCTTAGATGCAATGGGTGGAAAAGAAAACATTAAACATTTAGATGCATGTATTACACGTCTGCGCGTAGAAGTGGTTGATAAATCAAAAGTAGATGTAGCAGGTATTAAAGCTTTAGGCGCATCAGGTGTATTAGAAGTTGGAAACAATATGCAAGCTATCTTTGGTCCAAAATCAGATCAAATTAAACATGATATGGCCAAGATTATGAGTGGTGAAATTACGAAACCAAGTGAAACGACAGTGACTGAAGAAATGTCAGATGAACCAGTTCACGTAGAAGCACTTGGAACAACAGACATCTATGCACCAGGTGTCGGTCAAATCATTCCATTATCAGAAGTACCTGATCAAGTATTCGCTGGTAAAATGATGGGTGATGGTGTTGGCTTTATCCCTGAAAAAGGTGAAATTGTAGCACCGTTTGATGGTACAGTGAAAACAATCTTCCCTACGAAACATGCGGTAGGATTAGAATCTGAAAGTGGTGTCGAAGTACTTATTCATATTGGTATCGATACAGTGAAACTGAATGGTGAAGGATTCGAAAGTCTGATTAACGTTGATGAAAAAGTAACACAAGGTCAACCATTAATGAAAGTGAATTTAGCATACTTGAAAGCGCACGCACCAAGCATCGTTACACCAATGATTATTACAAATCTTGAAAATAAAGAACTTGTCATTGAAGATGTCCAAGATGCTGATCCAGGTAAGCTAATTATGACAGTCAAATAATGATTGAAAATGAAATAGCATATCAAATGAATGAACTTTTAGTCATTCATAGTGCGTATGCGAAGTAGCGAGTTGAAAGAGAATACGTTACAAAAGGCAGTAGCTTAAAATGAAGCTACTGTCTTTTTAGTGCGCAATGATGTATAGCAGGTGTGTTGATGAGAATAAGGTAAATATTAGTGTTAGATATAGAAAACATTGCTTATGTTTTTGTCACATTTTAGAAAAATGCATCTTCGCGACTAGCCAAATTAATAGCGTCATTGAAAAGTTTGATTTCCCGTAATAAAGTTCAATTGCTTGTATTTTTATCATGAAAGTAATAAAAATAAATTAACATGATTTTAAATCTATTTGTAAGATAAGGAGATTTGTCATTATGACAACAGAAGGTCTATTAGTTGCAGAGAAAGAAATCGAAGTGAATGGTTACGACATTGATGCGATGGGTGTCGTTAGTAATATCGTTTATATTAGATGGTTCGAAGATTTGAGAACAGCGTTTATTAATCAGCACATGAATTACTCAACAATGATCAATCAAGGCATTTCACCTATACTTATGAAAACGGAAGCAGAATATAAAGTACCTGTCACAATACATGACAAACCAGTAGGTCGTATTTACTTAGTTAAAGCAAGCAAGATGAAATGGGTGTTTCAGTTTGAAATTGTGTCCGCACATGGCGTGCATTGTATTGGTACACAGACAGGCGGTTTTTACAGATTGAGCGATAAGAAGATAACCTCTGTGCCACAAGTGTTTCAAGAGATTTTAGCAACAAAATAATGACTTCATTTTAAAATATAAAAAGTAAGAAGGTGTTCGAAATGGTTAAGCAATTAAATAGTGTCGTAGCATTCCGTGAATTTATTCATCAATATCCGTTAGCAGTTGTACATGTCATGCGCGATCAGTGTAGCGTGTGTCATGCCGTTTTACCACAAATTGAAGACTTGATGCAATCATTCCCCAATGTGCCATTAGCTGTGATTAATCAAAGTCAGGTGGAAGCTATTGCTGGAGAATTAAATATTTTCACTGTACCTGTGGATTTAATTTTTATGAATGGAAAAGAAATGCATCGTCAAGGGCGTTTTATCGATATGCAACGTTTTGAACATCATCTTAAGCAAATGAATGATAGTGTGAATAACGATGTCGATGAGCGTTAGTATTGAAAATGATTAGTATTGCTATGATTATGTAGACATCATAACTTATTTCCCGGTAAATATTGGTAGTAATAAGAATCAGCATGGTACAGTAGAACTATAGTAGAAATCATCAAAGAGGAGTGACGACAAATGCGTAAAAAATGGTCTGCACTTGCGTTTGGATTTTTAGTAGCGGCATACGCACATATTAGAATTAAAGAAAAACGCAGTGTGAAAAGTTATATGTTAGAACAAGGTATACGATTATCTAGAGCTAAGCGTCGTTTTATGTATAAAGAAGAAGCGATGAAAGCATTAGAAAAAATGGCGCCACAGACAGCAGGTGAATATGAGGGCACCAATTATCAGTTTAAGATGCCAGTAACAGTGGATAAGCACTTCGGTTCAACCGTTTATACCGTTAACGATAAACAAGATAAGCATCAACGCGTTGTATTATACGCACATGGAGGCGCATGGTTCCAAGACCCACTCAAAATTCATTTCGAATTTATTGATGAACTTGCAGAAACACTCAATGCTAAAGTCATCATGCCAGTATATCCGAAGATTCCGCATCAAGATTATCAAGCGACGTATGTGCTTTTTGAAAAGTTGTATCATGATTTATTGAATCAAGTAGCAGATTCTAAACAAATCGTTGTAATGGGTGACTCTGCGGGCGGTCAAATTGCTTTATCATTTGCTCAATTGTTAAAAGAAAAGCATATAGCTCAACCAGGACATATTGTCTTGATTTCACCAGTATTAGATGCAACGATGCGCCATCCAGAAGTTCCTGACTACTTAAAGAAAGATCCAATGGTAGGTGTTGATGGTAGTGTTTATTTAGCTGAGCAATGGGCAGGTGACACACCATTAGATGATTACAAAGTATCACCAATTAACGGTGACTTAGATGGTTTAGGACGAATTACCTTAACTGTTGGTACAAAAGAAGTGCTGTATCCTGATGCATTGAACTTATCACAATTGTTGAGTGCAAAAGGTATAGAACATGACTTTATACCTGGATATTACCAATTTCATATTTATCCAGTATTCCCAATACCAGAGCGCCGACGCTTTTTATACCAAATTAAAAATATTATTAACTAAAATAAAAAACTCTGATATCACCTACAATGTAGCTACATTGTTAAATAGTAGATACTTGCTAAAGTGATTATCAGAGTTTTCTTATTCATCTAATGTTTCAGGTTGTCTTTTAAGTGATAGTAATAAAATTAAAATCATAATAAGAATGATGCCTACGATTTGAAATGGTTTGAATGCCACATGTAACCATAGACTGCTTGCGATAACGGCTACGACAGGTTCAACAGTTCCGAATAATGTTGTTTCTTTCGCTGATATGTATTGTAAACTGTCGATAAAGAAATAAAATGCGAGTGCGGTACCACCGATAATACCAAAGATTAAAAATAATATAATTGATATGTCCCATTTAGTGATATCAATGTGCCAAATTGGATGGCGTAAATTCATCGCAACACCAGAAATAAGCATTGCCCACCCGACAATTAGAATCGAACCGAAGCGGTTAAGTAGGTCTGAAGGATAAATTGTGTAAAAAGCGAGTGCTACACCAGCTAAAATACCCCAGAATAAACTTGCAGGATTGACGACTAAATTAGAAAATGAACCATTCGTTAATAATAAAAATGTTCCTAATAATGTCATGATAATAGCAAGCACATCAAATAATGTAAGTTTTGCAACGCCTCTTATGACAAACCAAATAATAATATAAACTGGCGCAATGTATTGTAGTAATGTTGCAATCGCAGCATTACCTGTATTAATAGATGCCATATAAGCATATTGTACAACTAACATGCCCAGTATACTGAAGATAAGTAATTTGCCTAACATACGTCGATCTTGGAATACGCTAAATATTGAACGTTTGGGTTGCATCATTTTGTACATAATAAGTAAGAAAATACCACTGACTACAAGTCGAGCAGTGACATACCAATCGACATTAATATTCTTATATTTGAACAAGAAATCAGAAACAGTACCACCTAATCCCCATAAACAAGCACCGACAATGGCAAGTATAATTCCTTTTAAACGCAAAGCTGAATGATTATTCGCCAAGTATCTCACCCCTTTAAAACTTAACACCAACAACATAAAATATGTCGGTGTATGATAATGATTTAATTCATTATATCGACTTTTAAGAAAGAGTGAAATGAAAAAATAAAAAAATCATCTAAGATGTAGTGGTCTAGATGATAGATAAATGAATCGATATGGGAAATGAATGTTGAAACACAGAGGATAAACTATTTAAATGAGATTTCAGGAAGACTCAAATGTTTTTGCGTAAGAGATCCATGATGAGAATGCTGACTATCTAACACGAAATGTGATACATCATGTCCAGTCATACTCGTATATAAAATAATGACTAAATAAGAAGTGAACGTTATAAAGATAAGTGCTAAATAGATAGAAATTGCAACTTTAACGGAATGACTCAATTGCATCTTTACCGCCTCCACTAAGTTATACTAAATATTTTCATCTTCAGTATAACCAGACATTGTTAAGTTGATGTAAATTTAGCTTTAAAAAAAGTAAAGATTCAACCTATAGACTATCATCATTCCTATCAGAAAACTAAAAATAATATCCTACTTTAATTATCTTATTGCAAATATATGTGTAATAAGTTATTTTTGAATATAGTGTGCGGTTTTATAAACACAGCACAAAAACAAAAAATAAATAGCTCGAAAGATAAAATGTATAAATATTAAAAATTTTTAGAAATATTACTTACTTTCAGATGTAAAAAAGTTATCAAAAAACTGTCACACAACTGTTTGAAATATAGAGTAAAAAGTTAATTAGTAAATATTAATGACAACATAAGTAGTTTTTGAAACAATCCATTTTAAAAATCTTTCACAAATATGAAATATTTCACTTAAATATTTGATTTGATAACAGATAAAAGTTGAAAACGTTTTCTTAAGGGTGTACGATGTTTATGGTTTGAAAATAAAATAAACATAGAGAGAGGTTTTTGGGAAATGGATATTCTGTTAGGTGTAGGCACATTAGTCTTGGTTTTAGTGATCATGACGCTATTTTTAAAGTATGCACCGTACGGTAAACAAGGACTACAAGCATTATCCGGTGCAGCTTGTGCGACATTTCTACCACAAGCATTCTTAAGTTACGCCATTGGTGGCGTATTTGATATTAAATTTCTACAAGATATTGGGGATTTAGCAGGAAGTTTAAGCGGTATCGCAGTAGGTATTCTAACGTGCTTAAACTTAGGCGTTGCACCAGTATTTGCGGTCATTGTTGGTTTAGTATTACATGACTTTAAATTATTACCAGCATTCATCGCAGCTTATGGCGTAGCTTTTTTAATTAAATGGATTGAAAAGAAAGTTCCAGAAGGCTTGGACTTAATTGTGGTGATCTTATTTGCACCAGCAATTGCTTTCGGACTTGCATCAATCATTACACCTGGTGTGCTAGCAACATTAAAACAAATAGGTAGTGCTGTCACTGCGGTAGGTGATAACAATCCATATGCATTAGCGGTCATTTTAGGACTAGTGATTCCTGTTACAGGTATGACACCGCTAAGTTCAATGGTATTAACAAGTTTATTAGGACTGACAGGTGTTCCTATGGCTATTGGAGCACTAACATGTACAGGTAGCTCATTTGTTAACCTTATTTTATTCCGAAAATTAAACATTGGTGGACCGTCAAAAGCATTTGCAGTTTGTATTGAGCCATTGACGCAAATTGATTTAATAGCGCAATATCCAGTACAACTATATGGTACAAATGCACTGATTGGGGTCGTCAACGCATGTATCGTGACATTTAGCGGACTAGTAATAGGTGTCAAAGGTATGGCAACACCAATTGCAGGTGCCATCGTATTGTTTGGCTTTAATAATGCAGTGACATCAATTGTAACAATCGCAACAGTGATTATTGTCAGCATTGTCTTAGCCTATATTATTGGAACACTAATTAATAAGTTTAATTTAATGAATATCAACTTTAAAATGCCGAGCAAAAAGAATCATATTAAGGAGAGTGTTTAATTATGGCAAAGAGCTATGATTATCAAAGTGCTTTCGATATTATCGGACCAGTTATGATGGGACCTTCAAGTTCTCATACGGCTGGTGCAGTAAAGATTGGGAATTCAGCACGCGCAATATTGGGAAATATTCCTAAAAATATTGAAATACATTATTATGAATCATTTGCTCAAACACACCAAGGACATGGTACAGATGTCGCTATTGTGGGTGGAGCAATGGGCTATTCAACATTTGATAACCGAATTAAATCTTCATTAGAAATTGCAGCTGATGATGGTATTAAAATAGATATTATCGAAGAAGAAGGCGATAGTATTGGTCAACATCCAAACTGTGCTTATATTAAATCATCTCGTAATGATGGTCGCTACATTGAAATTATCGGTATTTCAATCGGTGGTGGTACAATTAAAATTAAAGGTATTCATATAAATGGACTAGAAGTAGATTTAAATCATGGATTACCAATTTTAGTTGTTGACGGAAATATGACTAAAGCACAAGTAAATCATTTCATTAATGATATCAACGATATGAAATTAGACTGTAAAGATGAATTTATTAAAATAGATGAAGATAAATGCTTGGTTGTAATACCATTAAATAAAGCAATCTCAGAATCGACATTAAATACAATTAAAGAGAAATACAGTGACGTAAACGTTTCCTATATAAATTAGAGGGGGAATAAACATGTTTGATTCAATTAGAGAGACTATAGATTATGCCGTAGAAAATAATATGTCATTTGCGGATATCATGGTTAAAGAAGAAATGGAATTAAGCGGTAAATCACGTGATGAAGTGCGAGCGCAAATGAAACAAAATTTAGATGTCATGCGAGACGCAGTAATCAAAGGGACGACAGGTGATGGCGTTGAAAGTGTAACGGGCTACACTGGTCATGACGCTGCTAAACTACGTGATTATAATGAATCACATCATGCTTTGTCTGGATATGAAATGATTGATGCAGTCAAAGGTGCCATTGCAACAAATGAAGTCAATGCTGCGATGGGTATTATTTGTGCAACGCCAACAGCTGGTTCCTCGGGTACCATTCCCGGTGCACTTTTTAAATTAGAAAAAACACATGACTTAACAGAAGATCAAATGATTGATTTCTTATTTACATCAGCGTTGTTTGGACGTGTCGTAGCGAACAATGCAAGTGTAGCTGGTGCGACAGGTGGGTGCCAAGCAGAAGTTGGTTCAGCCTCTGCAATGGCGGCAGCTGCAGCAGTAGCTATTTTCGGTGGATCGCCAGAAGCCTCTGGGCATGCAATGGCACTAGCGATAAGTAATTTATTAGGTTTAGTTTGTGATCCAGTAGCAGGACTTGTTGAAATACCTTGTGTTATGAGAAATGCAATTGGTTCAGGTAACGCTTTAATTTCAGCAGATTTAGCATTAGCAGGTATTGAAAGTAGAATTCCTGTTGATGAAGTTATTGAAGCAATGGATAAGGTTGGTCGTAACCTTCCTGCATCATTACGTGAAACTGGATTGGGTGGATTAGCAGGTACACCAACTGGAGAAGCAATTAAACGTAAAATCTTTGGCACAGCTGAAGATATGGTTAAAAATAATTAATGAGATAACAATAAGATATTGATAAAAAAGAAGCATCTGTCTGGATCATTAGTACCAGATAAATGCTTCTTAATTTTCTTTCATAAAGTTGAAAAAATTATGGAAAATACATGCTCATCAAAATAGTGATTGCAAAAGCGCCCCCGTATATCTAAAATAACTTAAAAGGAGTGATGATATGCTAAGACTATCAATCATCTTTATAGCATTCATCATTAACACAACGATTACATATGGATATACGACTGAGGGAACGTGGGTCAATCTATTATTTAAATCTTTATCGCTCAGCATGATTATCGTTTTCATGTTCTACTATATTCGTTTTGTTATTGAGAAAAAGCGTTAAATCAAAGCTATGGGGATAGTATTTGAAAAGAATAAATAAAAGGGACGATGTAAATTGTCCCTGAGAAGTTTAAAATTTTATATGTTGACTTGTTATGTTAAGTGAATTGACATGGTTGTCTTGTTTATATTATGTGATTCAAAGATTACTAGTCTTGTAAATCTAATTCGTAAAATGCTAAATCTAACCATTGATTAAATTTAAAACCTACATTGGTCAGTGTGCCGGCATGCTTAAAAGCAAACTTTTGATGCAACTGAATACTCGCTTTGTTGGAAGCATCAATGCCTGCAACTAGCGCACGATAACCTTTAGCTTTTGCCTCTGCAATTAAACGCTGTAATAATTGACTAGCAATACCTTTTCCTCTAGCTGAAGCATCGACATAAATAGAATGCTCGATTGTATATAGGTATGCTGGCCAAGGTCTAAACGAACCGAACGTCGCAAACCCTAAGACACTTCCGTTTTCCTCAAATACAAAGATAGGCTCATGATTACGTTGTTTCGTTTCAAACCATGCGATACGTTCGTCTATGGTTTGCGGTTCATAAGTATAAACAGCTGTTGTATTAATAATGGCATCGTTGTATATCGCTAATATAGCGTTTAAATCTTCTTTTTTAGCACATCGAATCATAATAATTCCCCCTTAATATGTATTAAAAACGTTTCGTTATTTGAATGCAAATATGTGTAATGAAATCTAACGTGACAATATATGTGCAAATTTAATATTATAAAATGAATTGCTATGAGTCATTTTGAAATTAATGGTATACTATATGAAATGTTAATAGGCATTGTGAAATGTATAAAAGGAGCCTTAACGTATGAAAAAATGGACAAATCGATTAATGACAATCGCTGGTGTGGTACTTATCCTAGTGGCAGCATATTTGTTTGCTAAACCACATATCGATAATTATCTTCACGATAAAGATAAAGATGAAAAGATTGAACAATATGATAAAAATGTAAAAGAACAGGCGAGTAAGGATAAAAAGCAGCAAGCTAAACCTCAAATTCCGAAAGATAAATCGAAAGTGGCAGGATATATTGAAATTCCAGATGCTGATATTAAAGAACCAGTATATCCAGGACCAGCAACACCTGAACAATTAAATAGAGGTGTAAGCTTTGCAGAAGAAAATGAATCACTAGATGATCAAAATATTTCAATTGCAGGACACACTTTCATTGACCGTCCGAACTATCAATTTACAAATCTTAAAGCAGCCAAAAAAGGTAGTATGGTTTACTTTAAAGTTGGTAATGAAACACGTAAGTATAAAATGACAAGTATAAGAGATGTTAAACCTACAGATGTAGAAGTTCTAGATGAACAAAAAGGTAAAGATAAACAATTAACATTAATTACTTGTGATGATTACAATGAAAAGACAGGCGTTTGGGAAAAACGTAAAATCTTTGTAGCTACAGAAGTCAAATAATCCATTACGCTAATGAATGAATATATTGAGTGGAAAACAGTCTTGATTGCGAGACTGTTTTTTGTTTGGTGTGAGGCAACAATAACGACGTGTCATTGGTGGAGATTGTAAAAATACATAATAAAAAGAAGCGACAATGGATGCCGCTCCTTTTTATGTACTACATACCGATTTTCAACCATCTCTTTCTACTTAGTAATAAGACAATAGTATTAACTATAAATAGAAGAACGAAGAATGATACTGTATTTATAATTTCAGTAGGACACATAAATGTTGACTCGTTATTCAATATTTTTTCTACGGCACGATACATCGTATTGCTCGCCTCAAATGGAGCAACGATACCAAATATATTTTTATTAATGGCAACTAAGATGACTGAACCAATCCAATATACAATGCTGATTCCTAAGCTGATTAAAATGTTAGGTGAAACCATACTAATCGTTCCAACAACTAAGATATATTGTAAGATAACGAGTGAAAATAAGATTATTAATAGTAAGTAATGTGAGAAATTCGAATATATAATTGAAATAATTGTGATACTTAGAATTATGAACACTAAACATTCAAAAAATAACACTGCTACCTTTTTATAGAAGAAGGTAAAGATATTATCGCCAATCAATTTATAAAACAGGATATTTTTATTCGAATACTCTTTATCAATAAAATATGCAATAACAAATGAAAATAGTAAGAACCCTAATTGCGTTGCAACAGTATATGAACTGAAGAAAAACTGGCTATAGCTTAAATTTTTAACTTTGTCTATACCTATTGGTAAAAAATACCCAAGTAAGAAAAGGAATATGAATAGCACACCAAGCGTGTAAATGATTTTATTGGAAATACTTTTTTTAAATTCTAATTTCAAAGTGGACACCTCAATTATAAATTAATGTAATCATTTATGACTTCTTCTTTTGATTGGTACTCTTCTATTTGAAGGTCTTTAAAAATAAAGTATTTACCCGGCAAAGCACTTAAATCGGATAAATTATGTGTAATATTGATAATAGTTTTAGTTTGATGGCTTTGAATAAAATCATTTATAAATTCATAAATTTCATTAACTGTTTTCTTGTCTAAAGCGTTTGTAATTTCATCTAATATGATTAAATCATGATCTTCCAATAAGAAACTTAATAATTTAAGCTTTTGTTTTTGACCATCACTCAAGTTTTTTAATAGTATGTTAGACGGTATTACTTCGATGTTTAGAATTTTATAAATTTTGTCGAAGGTTTGTAGGTTGTCTTTGAATTTTGTTTTTAACAATGATAATAAAAAGTCTTTAGTTATATCATTAGGAATATTCGATGAACTTGATATTAAGGTTACATTTTGAGAAATGGACTTAGGGATATTTCCACTATTATTTAGTAAGAAATCTTTAGCTAACAAAGATTTTCCTACACCATTTTTACCAACAATGTGATTGATCTGACCAAGATAGAAATTTAAATCACAATTGTCAACTAGTTGTTTGTTTTTAACTTTTAAAGAATAGTTATTTAGTTTCATGTATACAACTCCTATGTATAAAGGGATTTATTACACCGATATTTAATTGTATTTTTAAAAATTCTTTCACATTATGTATAGATGTTATAAATTAGTATATCGCACTATATTTTGTCCAAATGATAAATATATCGTTATATTTTTTACAATATTCTGAAATTTATGTTCGTCTCTGAATGCTATATCCAGTGTAATATGTTTTGCATATATGAAAGCAATTTCAAAATGTGAATATAGGTTCATTGTGGTATGACAAACTTCATTGCCTGTCATGAGATGGATATAATGAAGACGACTAAAAGAGCAATGAGGAGGATAATCATGGTTAAGGCTATTGCGGTAGATATGGACGGGACGTTTTTAGATTCGAAAAAGACATACGATAAACCAAGATTTGAAGCGATTTTTACTGAACTTAGAAATAGAGATATTACATTTATAGCTGCGAGTGGCAATCAATATGCGAAGTTGAAGTCTATTTTCGGGGATAGAGATATGTATTTTATATCTGAAAATGGTGCAGTTATTTATAAAGGCAATGAGTTATATAATTATAAAAGCTTTAATCGTCAGGTGTTTCAACAAGTTGTCGATTACTTAAATATGAACCAAAGTATTGATCAACTCGTCATCTGTGGTTTGAAAAACGCGTATATTTTGAAACATACTTCTGAAGCATTTAAAGAAGATACGAGATTTTATTATCATCAGTTAAAAGAAATTGACAGTCTACAACAATTACCTGAGGATGATTATGTCAAAATTGCATTCAATATTAATCGTGAGACGCATCCGAATGTTGACGAAGAAGTAGCGACGCAATTCAGCAATGATATTAAACTTGTCTCAAGTGGGCACGATAGTATTGATATTATTATGCCAAACATGACTAAAGGGCAGGCATTAAAACGATTGTTAGATAAATGGGAAATGTCTTCTTCAGAGCTCATGGCCTTCGGAGATGCGAATAATGATAAAGATATGCTTGCGTTCGCTAAGCATAGTTATGTGATGGAAAATAGTCATGATGAAGAATTGTTCAATATTGCCTCGGCTGTCGCTCCAAGTAATGATAAGCAGGGTGTTTTAACGATTATCGAACAAGAAGTGTTGAAAAGTAGGTAGTAGATCATCAATGAAGCAGCTATCATGATACTAAATACATGTTAAATGAAAACTTTGAATACGAATCATCAAATATTAATATATCTCAAACAGGTTAGGCAATAATGCCATAGTAAAATAAGCGCACTACAATCATTTGAATAGATGATAAAATAAAGCGGATTTTAATCAAATCGATTTTGATACAGATATACAAAATAAAAAGCAAAGGCACATGGCGCGCCTTTGCTTTTAAATATATATTAATTTAAACGTGTTTCACATGTACCAGTGTTAATGACAGATAATGCTGCGTTTAAACCACCTTCAACAAGGTTTTGTACTGCTTCATCAGAGAAGAAAGCAATATGTGGTGTTACTAAAATTCTTTCATGTTCGATTAACTCTAATAATGTTTTATCGTCAATGTCTTTATTAGTCCAGTCATTTGTGAAGTATGCTGCTTCATTTTCATAAGTATCAATCGCAGCACCTAACAAAGTACCATCGTTCACTGCAGCGATTAAATCAGGTGTATTGATGACTGCACCACGTGCTGCGTTAACTAAGATCGCACCTTTTTTCACATGATCAAACATAGCTTTATCGAATAAATGATAGCTTTCTTTGTTCGCTGGAACATGTAAAGAAATAATATCAGCATCTTTAATAGCTTCTTTAACACTGTCTTTGTATGTTAAAAAGTCTAAATCTTTATTAGGATAAGCATCATAAGCTGTAATTGTAGCACCAAATCCTGCATATATTTTAGCTGTAGCAGCACCGATACGACCCGTACCGATAATTGCAACAGTCATATTTTTAACTGGTTTAGACATGATTTCTGCTTGCCAAGTAAAATCATGTGCTTGTACACGGCGTTCAATATCTGGGAAGCGACGCACTAATTGTAGGGCGATAGAAACAGAATACTCTGCAATTGTTTCAGGTGAATAACTTGGAACGTTAGATATCACAATATTGTGTTTTTTAGCTAAATCTAAATCATACATATCAAATCCAGCAGTACGTTGTGCAATTTGTTTAATACCGTAAGATTCTAATTTAGGATAAACGTCATTTTCTAACTTACCAAATTGCATTGTAGTTACGCCATCGTAATCTTTTAATTGATCGACAGTAGCACTTGATAATAGCTCTTTAGAAGTAGTTACTTCGACATTATTCTTTTTTCCCCAATTTAATGCCATCTCTTTCTCATAATCACGCGTACCAAAGAACATAATTTTTGTCATTATTAAAAACCTCGCTTTTAAAAGATTGAAAAGTAAATGAGTGAAATTAAAGATTATGCACATTAAAATCACGCCACAATTTAATTGTGAAAAATATCACAAATATATTATAACACTAAATTTTCCAAAATTCAAAAACGTGTTTAATTGTAGAAAACCTATAACGTGTGCACAAGTTATAATAGATTCTAAACGGATTACTTTAGTCTTTTTAAAACATGAAGTATAATTTGTATAGCAATAAATATAAAAATTGGAGGCTATGTTCAATGAGCAATATGAATCAAACAATTATGGATGCATTTCATTTTAGACATGCGACAAAACAATTTGATCCACAAAAGAAAGTTTCGAAAGAAGATTTTGAAACAATATTAGAGTCAGGTAGATTGTCTCCAAGTTCTCTTGGGTTAGAACCTTGGAAGTTTGTCGTGATTCAAGATCAAGCGTTACGTGATGAATTAAAAGCGCACAGTTGGGGAGCAGCGAAACAATTAGATACAGCGAGCCATTTTGTGCTAATTTTTGCGCGTAAAAATGTAACGTCAAGATCACCGTATGTACAACATATGTTAAGAGATATTAAAAAATATGAGGCACAAACGATTCCAGCTGTTGAACAAAAATTCGATGCATTCCAAGCAGATTTCCATATTTCTGATAATGATCAAGCCTTGTATGACTGGTCAAGTAAACAAACGTATATCGCATTAGGCAATATGATGACGACAGCCGCATTGTTAGGTATTGATTCATGTCCGATGGAAGGTTTTAGTCTGGATACAGTGACAGACATTTTAGCAAATAAAGGTATCTTAGATACTGAGCAATTTGGTTTATCAGTGATGGTCGCATTTGGCTACAGACAACAAGATCCACCGAAAAATAAAACACGCCAAGCATATGAAGATGTTATTGAATGGGTTGGGCCAAAAGAATAAATAGAATACAGTATGTCTAAATATATAAAATTAAAAAGTTAGCAATAAAAAAGCCTGCGATTACATAAATGAATCGCAGGCTTTTGCGTGAAAAAATTGTATTAATAAAGTATGGATGATTATTTTTCTGGAACAAGGTCAGTATTTGAATGAACTGTGATGTCAAACCCTTCTGGTGCCGTAAATGTATGTGTTGAGGCGTCGGGTTGATAAATATCAACATGTGTTAATCCATAACTTTGTGCATTGTTTTGTCTTGCTTGATTGGATTGCCAAGTATTAGCAGCAATATGATGGTGATAATGATTCGTTGACATAAATAGCGCACGTGGAAAATCAGACACATGTTGGAATCCTAATTGTTCAATGTAACATTGATATGCTGCGTCCAAATCATGTGTTTTTAAATGTAAGTGTCCAATCATGCCTTTTGCTGGCATTCCTTGCCAACCTTCATCAGTACGATGTGTTAATAAGGTTTGGCTATCAACTTCTAAAGTATCCATTTTAACTTTTCCATTTTGCCATTCCCATGAAGATGAAGGTCTATCGCGATAGACTTCAATACCATTACCTTCGGGGTCGTTGAAATATAAAGCTTCACTTACTAAATGATCACCAGCGCCGATGCCCATATTTTTTTGTGCCACGAAATATAAGAAGTTAGCTAGATCCTCAGTAGTTGGTAATAAAAATGCTATATGAAAAAGCCCTGCTTCACGTGGGGAAGTCTGACGGCCGTCTTCTAATAAATGTAACGTTAGTGTGTGGCCACCATTACCAACTGATAATACGGTTGTGTTATCGTCAGAACTTTTAACTGATAGTCCTAAAATGTTTTTGTAAAATGTTGTCATTAAGTCTAAGTCTCTTACGTTCAGTTCAATGTTTGTCACTTGTGTTGCTGTTTTATCGTGAAATGCCATTATGCATCGCCTCGTTTTCTATTTTTCTATAAGTTAGTATAAAAAGTATACCAGAAAAGAAAATGAATTGACAGCAAAAAGTTTGAAATGCAAAATAACATGATGTTTCGCAATTTTATATTGATACGAACAAATAAAAAAGCGATGGCACTGGCGCACCATCGCGAGGTTTATTTAACCAAGATACACATCTTGATATGAATCTTCTTTTTCTAACATATGTTTGGCAAATGAACATGAGGCAATAATTTTCAAATTATTTTCTCGAGCGTGTTCAACAACTGCTTTAACTAGTTTTTTGCCAACACCTTGACCACCGAGTTCATCAGATACGCCTGTATGATTAATGTTAATTTCATTATTATCCACAAAACGGTATGTGATTTCAGCTAAAGCATGATTTTCATCATCACCAATATAGAATTTGTTCTCGCCTTGTTTGATTTCAAGGTTACTCATACATATCAACTCCTATCATGATTGATTATAATGTTTCCCTATTCTATTTTAACTTAAACGAAGTCAAAGGTGCATGACAGTCATGTGACGACATTGCCACATTTATGTAGTCGTTTTTATTAAGCGCAATTTGAAATAAAGATGAAAACACCTATCTTGACATTAAATCCAATCAGCTATATAATTTATCTCGAAATCGAAATAAATTAAAAGGTTGGTGATGATATGGATCGAACGAAACAATCGCTCAATGTCTTTGTCGGAATGAATAGGGCGTTAGACACATTAGAGCAAATTACAAAAGAAGACGTAAAGCGATATGGCTTAAATATTACTGAATTTGCAGTGCTCGAGTTGCTTTATAATAAAGGTCCGCAACCAATTCAACGTATTAGAAACCGCGTATTAATTGCAAGTAGCAGCATTTCATATGTTGTAAGTCAATTAGAGGACAAAGGTTGGATTACACGTGAAAAGGATAAAGATGATAAACGTGTATATATGGCTTATTTAACTGAAAAAGGGCAAAGTCAAATGGCAGATATTTTCCCTAAGCATGCTGAGACATTGACAAAAGCGTTTGATGTGTTAACAAAGGATGAATTAACAATCTTACAGCAAGCATTTAAGAAACTAAGTGCACAATCTACAGAAGTGTAAGGCGTGCACTAAAAATTTACATTAAAATATCTCGGTTTCGAGATAAATACACTAAAAAGACAAAGAGGGTATATAAAATGACAAATAATCATGAATTACTAGGTATTCACCATGTCACAGCAATGACAGATGATGCAGAACGTAATTATAAATTTTTTACAGAAGTATTAGGCATGCGTTTAGTTAAAAAGACAGTCAATCAAGATGATATTTATACGTATCATACATTTTTTGCAGATGACGTAGGTTCGGCAGGTACAGACATGACGTTCTTTGATTTTCCAAATATTACTAAAGGGCAAGCAGGAACAAATTCCATTACAAGACCGTCTTTTAGAGTGCCTAACGATGACGCATTAACATATTATGAACAGCGCTTTGATGAGTTTGGTGTCAAACACGAAGGTATTCAAGAACTATTTGGTAAAAAAGTGTTGCCATTTGAAGAAGTAGATGGCCAAGTGTATCAATTAATTTCAGATGAGTTAAATGAAGGTGTAGCACCTGGTGTGCCATGGAAGAATGGACCGGTGCCAGAAGATAAAGCGATTTATGGATTAGGACCCATTGAAATTAAAGTAAGTTATTTTGACGACTTTAAAAATATTTTAGAGACTGTTTACGGTATGACAACTATTGCGCATGAAGATAATGTCGCATTACTTGAAGTTGGCGAAGGAGGCAATGGTGGCCAGGTAATCTTAATAAAAGATGATAAAGGGCCAGCAGCACGTCAAGGTTATGGTGAGGTACATCATGTGTCATTTCGTGTGAAAGATCATGATGCAATAGAAGCGTGGGCAACGAAATATAAAGAGGTAGGTATTAACAACTCAGGCATCGTTAATCGTTTCTATTTTGAAGCATTATATGCACGTGTGGGGCATATTTTAATAGAAATTTCAACAGATGGACCAGGATTTATGGAAGATGAACCTTATGAAACATTAGGCGAAGGGTTATCCTTACCACCATTTTTAGAAAACAAAAGAGAATATATAGAATCGGAAGTTAGACCTTTTAATACGAAGCGTCAACATGATTAATTGGAATGAGAGGGATTTGTGATGGAACATATTTTTAGAGAAGGAGAAAATGGTGCGCCAACGCTAATATTATTGCATGGTACAGGTGGTGATGAGTTCGATTTATTACCATTAGGCGAAGCATTGAATGGAAATTATCACTTGTTAAGTATTAGAGGACAAGTTTCAGAAAATGGGATGAACCGGTATTTCAAACGTCTTGGTGAAGGTGTTTATGATGAAGAAGATTTGGCATTTCGTGGACAAGAATTGTTAGCGTTCATTAAAGAAGCTGCTGAACGTTATGATTTTGATATTGAAAAAGCTGTGCTTGTTGGATTTTCAAATGGATCAAATATAGCGATTAACTTAATGTTGCGTTCAGAAGCACCATTTAAAAAAGCATTGTTATATGCACCGTTATATCCAATTGAAGTAACGTCAACAAAGAATTTATCAGATGTCAGTGTGTTGCTTTCTATGGGCAAACATGATCCAATTGTGCCATTAGCTGCAAGTGAACAAGTCATTAACTTGTTTAAGACACGTGGGGCACAAGTCGAAGAAGTTTGGGTGAATGGTCATGAAATTACAGAAACTGGATTAACGGCTGGTCAACAAATACTTGGGAAATAACAGTTCTATTAAGAAGCGGACAGATGGAAAAGATTTTCACTTTTCATCTGCCCGCTTTTTTGATTTTGAAGTGTTGTACTAAATTTTACAATAGTATAGATATTTTAATCGATATGAGATTTGCCGGTAATACGCTTAATTAAACCTTTATAGAGTACAGGTATGAGTAAGATGAAACCGAACAATCCCATAATAGGGAATACTTTTCCAATTAATGAAATGAAACCGATAAATGTACTAATATAAGTGATGACAGCCATTGTAATAATAATGATGAAGTAACGTCTGCTAAATGGAACGCTGAAACGTGACGCAAATGCATACATTAATCCAACAACAGTATTGTAGATGACAAGTATCATAATGACAGACATAATAATACCGATTGACGGAGACATTTGTGTCGCTAATTTTAATGTAGGTAAATCGACGTGTTTAATTTTATCGAATTGAGAAATTAAACCTAGGTTAATCATCATGAGTAAAAATGTAATGATTAAACCGCCAATCAAGCCCCCGTATAACGTTGAGTCACGATACTTAACTTTACTACCCATCACTGATAAGAAGCTGAAGGCAGCAGCAATTTGCAAGCTTGCATAGTTAATCGCATCAAACCACCATCCAGGTGATAATGATTTCTGCTTATGAATCTGAGCATCATTATTAGCGGCAGTAAAATCAAGATGACTCGTTGTGAAATAGTAGACCGCAATCATAATGACAATCGCAATTAAAAATGGGGTAACACCTCCAAGCACAGCAATTAAACGATCGAATTTTAGAAACAGTGTTGCTAAAATAAAGGCGACTAATATGAGTGCGCTCAGCCAATACGGTAAGTTGAAACTTTGATGAATGGTTGAAGCACCACCTGCAGTCATAATAATAGCTAGAGACAACATAAACATCGTCAAAATAATATCAAAACCTCTTGCAATAGAGGGGTATAAGAAATAGTTAATTGAATCAGAATGATTTCTAGACTTTAGATGATGACCTGTATGCATGACAATCATTCCACCTAAAGTAATCAATAGTCCTGTCACAATAATGCCTGAAATGCTATATGCGCCATGACTTGTGAAAAACTGGAAAATTTCTTGACCAGTAGCAAAGCCGGCACCAACGACAACACCCACAAAGGCAAATGCCACAATAATGGACTCTTTTAAGATACGCATGATTTAAAAATGTCCCTTCGTAATTTTAAGTAATATAGAAAATGTAACATACATGTGAATGAAAAATATAGTACTAATATAGTATTTTGTTAAATTGGAGTAGAAGCAAGGGCGTCGGTCATTTTATTAATTTATTAGTTAATTTTGCATTTTTTTGCTGTGAAGTTGTTATAATACAGTTAACAAGGAACTAGCATAGATACACCAATCCCCTCACTACTCGCAATAGTGAGGGGATTTTTTCGGTGTAGCTAGGTCACCTATTTACCATCGCATTTGCGTAGCCAATGCGTAAACACAGCACCACTAAATAAGTGCACGATACATGCACCAAATGTCGTCTTTAGTCTAAGTAACGATCATGCATTAACATTTTCAAAATATCTATTTGAGCTTGAAGCTCTTTACCTTTATTTGTATCACGAATCTTCTTACGTTGTAACTCTTTGTCTACGACGCGCTTTATAGAAAGTTCATCGATACCTTCGGAAAGAATTTTTTCTTTTGCGTTAAATTGTTGATGTGCAACGAGTTGCATTCCGAATGAATTATACAACAATGTATAGCCTGCAATGCCAGTTGTTGACTGATAAGCTTTTGAAAAGCCGCCATCAATGACAAGCATCTTTCCATCAGCTTTGATAGGATCTTCTCCATTAATTTCTTTCACTGGTGTGTGACCATTAATAATGCGTCCTTCATCTGGATTTAATCCGAAATCACTGAGCATTTTACGAACCATATTCACATCTTCACGAAGATGATAGTACGGATTCTTTTCTTCTTTATGAGAAGCTTTATCTGCAATAAAGTATCGTTCAAACGTAGTCATCGCACGTTTACCAAATAGTGAAGAATATTTCCCAGTCCATAAATACCAAACTAAATCAGTGGATAAGTCATCAGTATTTTCTTTTTCATCAAATGATTTACGGACATGATATTCAAACACATCTAATAACTCTTGGCCACTGTATGTCTGACCATCAATTTCGAATGATTCCATCTCACCATTTTCATCAACTGGAATACAACCGTGAATGAGTAAATTGCCATTACAAGGTAAGTAAAGTGAGCCTTTACGCATCAAGAAAGACATATGACGACGTAATTTTTCAGATTGTTGGAATGACAATAATAGTTTATTCATGACTTCTTCTTCTTCAGGTAGTAATTCTGCTGGGTTATCACGGTTAACAGTTTGGAAGCATGTATCTTTTAATGGATATGTTTTTCCGTACACTGTTATTTCATTAGTATCATAATTAACTTTTTCAAGTACAAGTCGTTCGTCCATTTCAAAGTTTGAACGACGCTTAATAACCGGTATTTCCAGTTTGAATTGAATCATCGCAATAGCTTGATGAATTTTAGTAATCTGACTTTCTTCGCGTTGTGTTAAACGTTCATGCTTGTCAGGTCTTTTTTTAGGTTTAAAAGCAGGATTATCTGCATCATAGTATTTTTCGGCCAATGTTAGCAAAGGTCTTAAATTAATACCGTAAGCATCTTCAACGATATCTAGATTGTCATAACGTGCACAAATACGTAGTAAATTAGCTAAACATACTTTAGACCCTGCATAAGCACCAACCCAAAGCACGTCATGATTACCCCATTGAATATCCAGAGAATGATAATTAATCAGCGTGTCCATGATTTTATCTGGTTGCGGGCCACGATCATAAATATCACCGACAACGTGTAAATGATCGACGACTAAGCGTTGTACAGAATATGCAAGCCCTATAATTAAATCATCCGCTTGCTTAAGCTCAATCACTTGGTTTACAAGTGTTTCGTAGTAAGATTTTTTATTTTTAAATTCGTTGTTCTTATATAATAACTCTTCTACGATGAAAACGTATTGCTCCGGCAAGGCACGTCGAAGTTTTGAACGCGTATATTTTGAAGAACAATATTTAATTAGCTGAATGAGATGTTCAATCGTCGTAATATACCAAACATTTAATTGTCCATAATTTTGAAAATCACATTTAATAAGTTGCAATTTATCTTCTGGATAGTAAACAAGGGCAGTCAAATCGTTAAGTTCTTTCGTTGATAACTTGTCTTTGAAAATATCATTGATTTTCGCTCGCACGTTCCCAGAACCGTTGCGTAATACGTGTTGGAAAGCTTCATATTCACCATGTAAATCGCTGACGAAATGCTCCGTACCTTTAGGCAATTCTAAAATAGATTCTAAATTAATAATTTCAGTCGCAAGCTTTTCTGGAGTATCGAAATGTTGAGATAATAAATCCAAATATTTCTTTTTTAATTCTCTTTCAGTAATTTGAGTCATTGTGTGTCACTCCTGTAGTATATTTCAATCATTGGTTTGTAAAATTAATACGCTTACAATGATTATCAAGAAAACGTTAACATTTTTCAATAAGTATGCTTGAATTGATAAAAATAGAGTAAACATATTGTGAATTTTAGTGTTGAGAATCTGTGGTTGTATCATTCATATTAGTAGAGTTGAAGTGTACCCGCATAAATATGAAGTGATAAAGTTGTTGAAGCGGCGTTGAAATATCATGATAGAGATATAAGCATCCCATCCTAGAGAATAATTTTTATATTAAGCAGAGTTGAAATAGCTTGGCAGAGATACGATTATCGTTTAAGTGAGCATATTTTGTACATTACAAGTGGGGGTATTTTGAAATATATTAAAGATAGAATGAGTGGCATGCTGATATATCAAAAATCCCCGCACCATTATTTGGGTGAAGGGATTTGAAAATGATTTTGAATTACGATGGAATATGTGTGTATTTAGACATCTAATACTTTAAGTTACTAAATATTTTTCTTCTTGAAAATAAATACTACAAGTATTAAGAAAATAGAAATATAAGCAATATTACCAATAAACAATTCATGAAGTTCTAATTTCGTCGACTTACTAAAGCCTTTTTCAACTGTTTGAAGCATAATATTCATCATATTAATAGGATTCCACTTTAGCCAGTCTATTTTTTCTAAAAGTGCCGTTTGAATAACTGCTAAAATAGAACTTGCAAAATAAAAAACAATACCTACAGCAATGGCTACACCCGTTGAATTAGTTGCAGATGATAATAGCAACGTTAAGCTTAAAACTAACCAAACGCCAACAAATGTGCCTAAACTAACTAATAATAATTGATTCAATAAAGATAATTGATTACCGCTACTTTCAAATATATTTAAATCATTAAAGAATAAAGACCCAATAACAATTGAAGCAATAATTGTAATAACAAAATAAATTAAAGAAATAATAAATAATGTGATGATTTTGCTAACAATCATAGTTGTTCTTGAATATTCACGATAGAGTAAATTTTTAATCGTACCGTAATGAAATTCCATTGAAATGATTGTACTTGCTTGAATAATTAATATAAATGCAAACCATGAAAAACCATTATAAGCAGATGTAAAAGATTCCTGTGGCGTAAAAATTTCATTGTATTTTGTAGCGATATAACCTTGAGCAACCATTAGTAGAATAAAGACAATAGGTGCGATAAAAGTTGATTTCTTTTTAAATAATTTGAAACATTCTTGTTTAATTAAAGTTCCCATTTTATGCTTGATCCTCCTTTTCTATGATGTCTAGTAATACATTTTCTAAATCATTATCTTTAAATTGTTTAAGTTCTTCTTCCGATGTTTCTGTAACAATTTTACCTTTGTTAATAATAAGGATAGAGTTTGTGATTTTAACTAACTCACTTAAAATATGGCTCGAAATTAAGAAAGTGACACCTTCTTGCGCTTTTTGGACAATCAATTCACGTACATCTCGCACAGCTTTTGGATCTAAGCCATTCATTGGTTCATCTAAGATAATAAATTGAGGGTCATTTAAAAATGCTATAGCAATTCCTAATTTTTGTTTCATACCAAGAGAATACGTTTTAGCTTTTTTATGGATGTATTCATCCATATGAAGTTGTGAGACAATTTTATCGATATCTTGAGTGTTTTTTGATTCGTTCAATAACTTCAAGTTTTCATATCCAGACATAAAAGGATATATTCCTGGATTTTCAATCAATGCACCGATATTGTTTTTACTGTCCTTGCTGTTAATAACATTAAAATTCCCACTTTGGAAACTAGAGTAACCTAATATAACTTTCATTAAAGTTGTTTTACCTGCACCATTCGCTCCAACAAGACCAACTATTTGTCCGCGTTTCAGCTTAAATGATACATCTTCGAGAATCGTTTTGTTGCCTATCTTCTTTGTTAAATGTTCAATAGTTAAAACATCCATATCACTATCTCCTTTGTTATTAAATAATCTGAATCTTAAGATTTTATATATAAAATTAATTTTATCACATAACAAGTGTTATAAAAATATGGATTTAAAAAACTTAAATAATATAAAATATAAATATTAATATGAGTATTTTTGCAGCATGCAAATGGCATTGCTAAATTTATTAAAATACGCAATTTGTTATGAGTGACTTTTTTGAATAGAAGGCATATTAAAGTGACGAAAACAGTTTGTGTGGAAGACAGGGTAAATTCTGCTTATTTAAAATGATAGTTTGTATTATAGATGGATTTGTGAGATGGGTATACGGAATGTATACATACTGAGGGAACTGAACTTTGATGGGAAACTTCATTATATCTCTTAACGTAAAGGGGTTTAAGTGACTTTCAGCTAAAGTATGCCAAATAAACTTAAAAAAGCAGTGAATCATTTCAATAGATGGAATGATTTTACTGCTTTTTGTTTATAGAAATTTAAAATTCATGCCTTTATGCTAACAACAATATTATTTTACTCTCTTACGTTTGCCAATGTAACGTATAGCAAAGTAAATGACTGCGATAATGATGACAACATACATAATACGTGAATATGTATGAAGACCAGTCATCAACATACCAAAGCTATCGCTCAACGTGCGTCCTAGTAAAATTAAACCGAAATTCCAAATTGTTGTACCTATTAATGAAATAACGGTAAATGTCACAACATTCATGCGGTTTACACCGGCTGGAATGGTAATCAATACACGTAATACAGGTATGAAACGACAGATAAATACAGCCCATACGCCATACTTTTTAAACCAATCATTTGCTCGCTTTAAATCCTTACTTTTCAATTTAATCCACTTACCGTGTCGATCAATAAAACGATATAGACGTTCTTCTGAAATCAAACGACAGATATAATATAAAATTAACAGCCCTATAAACGATGCGATGGTTGCAATAATAAATAAGGTTAAAATTGATAAGTGTGATTTAACAGACATAAGACCAGCAAATGTCAGAATAATTTCCGATGGTACGATAGGTAAAACATTTTCTAATAAAATTAATATAAAAATGGCTGCATACCCAAAACGACTAATAAATTCAGTGATAATTTGTTCCATTATTAAAAATAAGCTCCTTTAATTTTCAGCAATTGCAGACAAATAGAAACTGGATAAATTCAAATGAATAATGAATGATGTCGTATGCGATGTTGAAACAAGCATTTGTCTTAAAATGTATTATAAGCAATAAATCAAAAAATTGCTTGCTATAAGTACGAAAAGTCAACAAATGATCATCTAAATAACAGGCGCTGCACAATGAATGAGCAATGTAGTTTTATGCAATTTAAAATGAATGTCAAACATGTAAGAAAGCCTGCAATATACGTTTTAAAACACTAGGATTGCAGTATTTTTAATTAACAAATGATAGGCTACTATGTAACTAAAAGTTCCTTTATATCGTTTTAATAGCAAAAGTTAAGCGGAATTTAATAAAATTTTTATAGATTCTATTGTAAACGCTTTCCATGTCTGATAATATTATAAAAAATAACTTTGGTACAATTTTGTGACAAAGTAGGGGTGGACATGCCAGATGTCCGAAAATTTTAACGTTTCAGGGTAAGTTTTAAAAAATTAATTAGGGAAGTAGGAATAGTTATGAAGGAAAAACGAACTAACGTAAGGTGGATGTTCGCGCTTGCGTTCTTCTTTATTGGGGTTATTGCGTATATGGATAGAGCAAACATTTCATATATCGCTAAGCAAATGATGGATGATTTAGGGATGACAAAACCACAATTTGGTTTATTGGCATCATTCTTCTCTCTAGGTTATGCATTAATGCAAGTACCATCGGGGATGTTGGCTGAAAAATTCGGTCCACGTAAGATGATTACAATTGCATTAGTTTGGTGGAGTGCATTTACAATCTTAACGGGTATGATTAAGAACCACGGTTTAATTTATTTAGTGAGATTCTTATTTGGCGTGGGTGAGGCGCCAATGTACCCTTCTAATGCTGTGTTTAATTCATTTTGGTTCTCTAAAAATGAAAAAGGTAGAGCATCAAGTGCATTATTAGCAGGATCATATTTCGGACCGGTATTAGCACCAATAGTTACAATTGCTATTGTTAATGCATTTAACTGGCAAGCAGTATTTTATATTTTTGGTGCAGTAGGGATTTTAATGGCTGTATTATGGGCGATTATTGCCAAAGACTTACCTGAGCAACATAGAATGGTTAATGAAGCGGAGAAACGTTTCATTATGGAAAATCGTGATATCGTAGCTACTGAAAAGTCATCACCACCATGGAATGATTTCTTTAAACGTTTTAGCTTCTATGCAATTGCAATTCAATACTTTGTTGTACAATTTATCATTACATTATTCTTAATTTGGTTACCGACGTATTTAACAGAAGTATTCCACGTTAACTTTAAAGAAATGAGCATTAGTTCATTACCTTGGTTATTAATGTTCTTCTTAATCTTATCAGCAGGTGCAATTTCTGACCGTGTATTAGGATTAGGTCGTTCAAAATTCGTAGCTAGAGGTGTCATTGCAATCGCAGGATTTATTGTATTTGCAGTTTCAATTATCTTTGCTGTACGTACAGGAAATTTATATGTAAGTATTTTCTGGTTATCACTAGGTCTTGGTGGTATCGGTATTTCAATGGGTATGAGTTGGGCTGCAGCAACTGACTTAGGACGTAACTTCTCTGGTACAGTATCAGGGTGGATGAACTTATGGGGTAATATAGGTGCATTAATCAGTCCGCTATTAGCAGGTCTATTCGTAGAACATTTAGGTTGGACAATGACATTCCAATTGTTAATCGTTCCAGCAGTAATCGCTGTGATTATGTGGTTCTATGTGAAACCAGATCAACCTTTAATTGTTAGTGATGATAAAGCAATAGAAAAATAATTTAAACATGCAATAAGCTTTCACATAGTTGGGGCTTATTGCTTTTTTTACGTCGAAATTGAAAAATTTTAAAACAGATATGGTTTAAGATGAACGGGAAGTTATTAAAATAATATATGTAGAAGAAATAAAGTTTTAAAACATTAGTCAGGTAACGCTTGTAAAAGTACATATAAATTTTAGGAGGTTATACATATGAAGGAAAACTTAGAGAAATATATTAGAAGTTTGCCTCTTATAGGTCTAATTATAAGTATTTTTTTAATTATTTTATACTTCTTAATTTATCGAGTAGAAGGAAATTTTTGTGTAATCATTTTGTACTGCTTACTGCCATTATTTGTAAATACGTCACTATATATATTATACGTAATCATCTTTCGATATTTTAAGAAATGAACTGACATCGAATGTCATTTTAAATAACGAATATAGGAACTATTCAAGCTTATGAGGCAAATATGTTTTATAAACTTTCTTAAATTCACTATCGTTTGGATCTTGAACCTTAGGAATAATATGAAGTAAATAGACACTAAGTCTATGTGAATGTATTTCTAACCCTAAATGTATAATTCACTAAAATAATCTCAACATGTCACAAATAAATTTTAACTCGCTCAAAGTTGGGCGACCAATAGGTTCACCGATGTTAAATAACATTATAAAATAAATTTAATTGGACTTTAAAAGTTTTTAAATTTAGATAATTGAGCATAAGGTGTTATAATGACATATGTTGCACAAATAAAATTTATAGCAACATACTCAAATTAACTATGCTAATAAAATGATTATGGAAATATTTTGACGAGGAAGGGAGAAGTCGAAATGACATCTTTTTGACATCACTTATAAAAATTAATCGACTTAACTTAGACTTTTATAAAGGGATAAGACAAGGACTGTTAATGATTATTCCTGCAATCATCGGTTACTTATGTGGTAATTTCCAATTTGGATTATTAGTTGCAACCGGAACTCTAGCACATATCTACGTTTTTAAAGGTCCGTCGCGATCTAAGCTGCGAACTGTAATAATTTGTAATTTAGCGTTTGCAATATGCATGATACTTGGTACGCTACCAGCCACAACGCCGCTCGTTTTTGGAATGACATTATTAATTGTTACGGTTATACCATTTTATATATTTACCGCCTTGAAAATTGCTGGACCGTCATCGACATTCTTCATTGTGACATTCAGTTTACCCATTAACTTACCTATAGCACCTGAAGAAGCATTATATAGAGGCTTTGCGATTTTAGTAGGTGGTGTACTTGCCACTATGATGGTACTCATCACAATCTTATTGTCTAAAAACAAAGCTGAAGAACAAGCCATTCAAAACGATTTTAAACTCATATCTAAGTTATTGCATGCTTACAATGATAAATCTGCATTTTCACAAGTAGCAAAAACAGCGGTGGATAGTTTTAAAGCGTCGGATAAACTACTCATCACTTCTACTTCAAGTAACGATAAATTAAGTAGACGTTTCCAAAAATTATTATTATTACACACATCTGCCCAAGGGATTTATTCTGAACTGTTAGAGTTGAACGCTAAACAAATTAGACCATTGCCAGATGAGTTAATTGAAATGATGGATCATATCATTGCACAACTAGATAATAGTGATGAAAATGTAAGATATTGGCGAAAAGAAGTGACAGTATCAGAAGAATTTCAAAATTTATTCAACCATATCTTGAAAATTGACGAAATGGTGCATGCAAATGAAGCGCGTATTGCGTATGAAGCAGACATGCGAAAACCTTTATATAGTAAGCGTATTTATCAAAATTTAACATTAGATTCAATCGTGTTTAGAAATACATTGAGGTATGCAGCGATTATGATGATAGCGATATTTATCGCGTTAATGTTCGATTTTGAAAAAGCATACTGGATACCTTTATCCGCACATACAGTATTATTAGGAACATCAACTATACATGCAATTGAGAGAGGTATGGCACGTGGATTAGGCACCATTTTAGGTGTGCTAGTACTTTCAGTTATATTGTTGTTTTCAATACCAACACCTGTTGCAGTAATTTTAATGGGCATTGCAGCATTATTTACTGAAGCGTTGGTGGGAGCAAATTATACAATTGCAGTAGTTTTTATTACAATCCAAGTTATTTTAATGAACGGATTAGCATCACAGAACTTAACAATTAACATTGCGTTTCCAAGAGTTATTGACGTTGCAATGGGGATTGTGATTGCAATCATAGGTTTATTTGTCCTTGGGCAACGTACCGCATCCGCATTGCTTCCTTATGTAATGGCTGAAGTTGTTCGTAAAGAAGCAACGCTCTTCCATTATTTATTTTCTGAAAACCAATATAAAGATGATGTATATCAAAAAAACACAGCTATGAACCTATCTGTGAAATTAAATAACATGACGCAAGTTTATAATGCAGCTAATGGTGAATTATTTAGTGATAAGACATTGATTCAAAATTATTATCCTAGCTTATTCGCATTAGAAGAAATTAGTTTTATGTTAAATAGAGCCATGGCTAATGAAGATAGACTTACAATAAATGAACAATTAATGGGCGAGTATTTAGCAACATTTGAAAACATCGCTAAGCATTTAGAATTAAATACAGAATTAGAAATAAAGATATTACCAGATTTACCACAGTATAATTATATTCAATCAGCAATGATGAATATTCAACACAATGGTTTTCGTGAGAGAGACAAGAACGTTTAAAATAAAATATTTATCAGGTCAGACTAACGTTTGTCTGAAGTTATTATGACGGGAGTCTAAAAAATTGTGTTTAATATGTTTCATTTTATAATTATGGTGGTATATAACATGAATTATAACATATTGGAGGTTAAGGAAATGCCCTTTACAATGAAAGGTTACCCCGAAAAATGGAAAGAATTTGAAGTAATTAAACGGCAAAAAGCGATAGAAATTGCGAATGCAATGTTAAAAGAAGGATATCTTGAAAAAGATGTTGTTCCTATTGCGGCGAAAAAAGCGAAAGATTGGTATCGAGCGTTATCGAAAGAAGAAATCAAAGCATTAGAAGAAGAGAACTTCGTACAATTCCATACAGCAACAATGGAAAAACCAGAGGTGGATAGTGAATATGCAACAACTGATAATGAAGAACATATTCAAGAACAATCAAATCAAGATAAATCGTACTTTGATAGCGAATCAATTGGCAACCAAAGTGGTGGCATTCGACAAAGAGAACCGCTTATGGATGGTCCGCATCCAAAAGTTGTGGAATCATTTAAAGACGTATAACATCTCTATCAATTAAGCACTTGTACCTATATAACGGTAACAGGTGTTTTTTTGCGTTAAATCATTTTAAAATTACTTCCTATAATTGAAGGTTTTGATACATAATTCGAATTGTTTGAGTTTCTTTGTGCTGTTTCAGTATCAGCCCAAAGTTCGATAGTGTATTAGTATTATCTTAATAAAATGTTAGGTACAATAAAGATGATTATATATCGGAGGTAAGTATAAAAATGTATGTAGATCGAAAACCATCACTATATTTAGAGGATTTGCGACATGATTTTAAAAATAGTTTAAGTAAATTTGAAAATGGTGATGAAGCATTTGATACGTTATTAGGTTTCGTAGAGTTAGATCATATTTATTCATCAGCACTAAAGGAAATAAGCACAAAACTGAGTATTTTAGATGACAATTTCAATCACATTTATAAACACAATCCTATACATCATATGGAGCGACGTGTGAAAGAAATGCGTAGTTTAATAGAAAAGCTTAATCGTAAAGGATTACAGATTAGCGCAGAAACTGCCAAAGAACACATACTGGATATTGCCGGAATTCGCGTAGTATGTAATTACTTAGATGATATTTATTTGATTGAAGAGATGTTGCTTAAACAAGAAGACGTACAATTGATAAAACGTAAAGATTATATTCAGCACCCTAAAGAAAATGGTTACCGCAGTTTACATATCGTTGTATCCATTCCAGTCTTTTTAGCAGAACGCGTTGAGGTATTGCCTGTTGAAATTCAAATTAGAACAATAGGTATGGATATGTGGGCAAGTTTAGAACATAAAATACGTTATAAAAACAAGGCAGAGACGGAAAAGTATCGAGATTTATTGAAAGAATGTGCGACAGAGATTACTGAAGTTGAAAATAAATTACAACAAATTCATTCTGAAATAACTGAGTAGACGTTTACTAGGAGTGTTGCTTAATTTGAGTGGTTTTGTAAATCAACATGGTACGAAATCATAAAAATAAGACGCCAAGTATAATAAATTTCTTTAAAATGTGGAAATTGTACTTGCTCGTGACGTCGGGTCATCAACTATGGTAATTATAGGAGGTGGAATCTATGTCTAACTATTCGACTGGAGAACTCGCAAAATTATGCAATGTGACAACACGAACGATTCAATATTATGATCGCAAAGGTATTTTGAAACCACAAGGATTTACAGAAGGAAAGCGTCGTGTGTATACAGAACAACAGCGACAAACATTAGAGTTAATCTTATTGCTTAAAGATTTAGGTTGTGCGTTAAGCGATATAGATATGTTGCTAAAAGGTGAAGGTACTTTGAAGACACTCAATACTTTACTAACTATGAAACAACAAGAAATTAACCAACAAGTCAAACAGCAACAAGCGGTATTAAACAAAATTAAAAATGTTCAATATTACGTAAATGAAGCGTCGACGTCTCCAATCACACACTTAAAAGACATAGAGCATGTCATGAGTAAATCAGCTGAAATGAAAAGTATTCGTCGTAACATTTGGATTAGTGCTGGTATTATAGGAATAATTCAATATTCTAGCATTATGAGTTCAATCTTGATGAAAAACAAATGGCCGTTCTTAATTGCTTTACCATTTATGATTGGGTATGGCATTGGTGTTACTTTTTATTACCAACAAAAGGTTGCCTATTTATGTCCTAACTGCCAGCATATATTCTCACCATCTTTGTGGGCAGTTATCAAAGCGAAACATACAGCGACAACACGTCGATTTGAATGTCCGAACTGTCATGAAACGCATTATTGCATTGAAGTACCTAAAGCGCATATGAGTACAGAACAACTAGAAGTACCCCGCACTAAAAATAACAATTAAATCATTCGTGTGATAGTGACCATTCCCTTTAGATTTACATCGAAAAGGGGTGGTCACTATTTTAGTGCGCATAAAGAAAGCGCTTGCAAACACTTGAGAACTATATTAACATACTTGTATACAAGTATGTCGTGTAATGAAGGAGTGACTTTGATAATGTATGGATATCCAGAAAAATGGTTGGAAGGTATGACAACTGGAGAAGGAATCGCAGCAGAATTACGCTTAGGCATTGTGAATGGTCACATAGCTGAAGGTACGTTACTCACAGAAAATCAAATGGCAAAGCAATTTAATGTGAGTCGTTCGCCAATTCGAGATGCATTTAAATTATTGCAACAAAATCAACTCATCCAATTAGAAAGAATGGGTGCACATGTGTTGCTGTTTGGGGAACAAGAAAAGAAAGAAATGTACGATTTGCGACTGATGCTAGAGTCTTTTGCATTTTCAAGAGTTAAAAATCAAGAGCGACTACCTATCGTAAAAGAAATGAAGAAACAACTTGAAATGATGAAAGTGGCAGTAAAATTTGAGGATGCAGAATCATTTACGAAGCATGACTTTGAATTTCATGAAACATTAATCAAAGCATCTAATCATCAATATTTAAACTCATTTTGGAGTCATTTAAAACCAGTAATGATGGCACTCGTTTTAACATCCATGCGACAACGTATGCAACAAAACCCGCAAGATTTTGAACGCATACATCATAATCATCAAGTGTTTATTGATGCAGTGGAACAATACGACAGTCAAATTTTGAAAGAAGCGTTTCATTTAAATTTCGACGATGTTGGTAAAGATATTGAAGGATTTTGGTTGAATTAAAATGAAAGAAAGAAGGATTTGTCATGAAATATATGATTGGTGTCGACATTGGAACGACGAGTACCAAGTCAGTCTTATATGATGAAAATGGAACTTTCATCATGAAACATCAAATCGGCTATGATTTACACACACCAAACGTTGATGTCTCAGAAGAAAACCCAGATGAATTATTTGATGCGGTATTAATGACAATTAAATACATAATGAGGGAATCGAAAGTTAATCAAGATAATATTAAATTTGTGTCATTTAGTGCGCAAATGCATAGCTTGATTGCGATGGATCAGCAACATCAAAGATTAACAAATAATATTACTTGGGCAGATAACCGCGCTGCAAAATATGCAACAGTAATAAATGAAGTGCATGATGGCAATGCGATTTATCAGCGAACAGGTACGCCTATTCATCCTATGTCGACATTAGCGAAGATTTTTTGGATGAAACATGAATGGCAAGATGTATTTCAACGTACTGCTAAGTTTGCAGATATTAAAACATACATTTTCTATCATTTGTTTGATAGATATATCATTGATTATTCAATGGCTTCCGCAACAGGGATGTTTAATTTAGAAACATTAGATTGGGATGTTGGGGCATTAGAATTGCTTGGTATTTCCGAGGAAATGTTGCCGGAATTAGTGCCAACAACGTATGTGATGAAAGGCATGAAAGAACGTTATGCAACATTAATGGGGCTTAATGAAGATACACCGTTTGTTATTGGTGCGAGTGATGGGGTCCTTTCTAATTTGGGTGTCAATAGTGTTGGTAAAGGAGAAGTTGCTGTCACAATCGGTACATCTGGGGCGATTCGTACTGTGATAGATAAACCACGTACTGATTATAAAGGTAGAATATTTTGTTATGTCTTAACAGAGGACCACTACGTCATTGGAGGCCCTGTAAATAATGGCGGTGTCGTATTGAGATGGTTGCGCGATGAGTTGTTAGCAAGCGAAGTCGAAACTGCGAAACGTCTCGGTGTTGATCCTTATGATGTTTTAACTCAAATTGCAAAGCGTGTAAAACCAGGTGCAGATGGTTTGATATTTCATCCATATTTAGCAGGAGAACGTGCACCGCTTTGGAACGCAAATGCAAGAGGTTCATTCTTCGGTTTAACTTTATCTCATAAAAAAGAACATATGATTCGCGCTGCATTAGAAGGTGTTCTTTACAATTTGTATACCGTCTATCTTGCGCTTATTGAAGTAATGAATGAAACACCTAAGATGATAAAAGCAACAGGTGGTTTTGCGAAAAGTGAAGTATGGCGTCAAATGATGTCAGATATATTTGACACAGAGTTAGTGGTTCCTGAAAGTTATGAAAGTTCATGCTTAGGTGCCTGCGTACTCGGACTTAAAGCTGTAGATGACATTGAAGATTTTTCAATCATTTCATCGATGGTCGGTGCCACAAACAATCATACGCCGATTAAAGAAAATGTCGCTGTTTATCAAGAGCTCGTATCCATTTTTATCAATTTAAGTCGTTCTTTAACAGAGAATTATGAACAAATTGCAGATTTTCAACGCCAACATATGGCTGAAAATAAAACACAATAAATACGTCACTCAAGCATCTTAGATAAAGTTGTTGTGCCATGACTACTATATATTATGTCGAATATGTGCGCGACGACGGTGTTACATTCTATTGAAAAGAGAAAGAGGGGAATGTCATGTTTAACGAAATATGGCCGTTAATCAGTGTTGTTTTAGGTATCGTTATTTTATTAGTATTAATTATTGGGTTTAAATTAAATACATTTATTTCATTAATTATCACATCGATGATTACAGCGTTAATGCTAGGTATACCATTGACTAAAATTATGGAGACGATTGAGAAAGGGATGGGCAGTACGCTCGGCCACATTGCACTGATATTCGGTTTAGGTGCCATACTTGGGAAATTACTTGCTGATGGTGGTGGTGCAACTCGAATTGCAGACACGTTGAATCAAAAATTTGGTCAAAAACATGTACAATGGGCAATGCTTGTTGCAGCATTTATCGTCGGGATTGCATTGTTCTTTGAAGTAGGTTTAGTCTTACTGATTCCATTAGTATTTACAGTAGCAAAACGCGCAAATGTTTCAGTGTTAAAACTAGGACTACCTATGGTAACAGCTTTATCAGTGACACATGGCTTTTTACCACCACATCCAGGACCGGTAGTCATCGCAAAAGAATTAAAGGCAAATGTTGGAGATGTATTACTATACGGTATGATCATTGCCATTCCAGTTACACTCATTGCAGGACCTATATTTAACAAAATTGCACAAAAAATGATTCCGTCTGCGTATACACGAGAAGGCGATATTTCAGCGTTAGGTGCACAAAAAGAATTTACGGATCAAGAGATGCCAGGATTTGGTATGAGTTTATTAACAGCAACATTACCAGTTATATTAATGTTAGTGTCTACGATAACGCAACTTGTAACTGGGCACGACAAACCTACAAATCTATTTGAATCTATCATTTATATGATAGGAACAGCAGGGACAGCCATGCTAATAGCAGTATTATTTGCAATCGTTACGATGGGATTAATGAGAAAACGTAAGATGAATCATATTATGGAATCAGTGACGAACGCGATTTATCCAATTGGTATGATGTTATTAATCATTGGCGGTGGCGGTACATTTAAACAAGTATTAATTGACGGTGGTGTTGGAAATACAATTGCTAAAATGTTTGAAGGTACAGAGATGTCGCCGATTTTGCTAGCGTGGATTGTTGCAGCTGTGCTACGTATCGCATTAGGTTCGGCTACAGTAGCTGCGATTTCAACTACAGGTATTGTCTTACCATTATTACAATCATCAGATGTAAATGTTGCATTAGTTGTACTTGCGATAGGTGCAGGTAGTGTGATTTTGTCTCATGTAAATGACGCAGGATTTTGGATGTTTAAAGAATATTTTGGTTTAACTGTAAAAGAAACATTCTTAACATGGTCATTATTAGAAACGATTATTTCCGTTTCGGGTATCATTTTCATTTTATTCATCAGCTTATTTGTTTAACTAAATATTAAGTAAACGTGTTTTTAGGTAATTACAATATATTGCCTTGAAACACGTTTATTTTTATGCAGAAAATCGTCTGAAACACTCAGAATCCGAACGATATAAAAATTATATTGGGCATTTTAGTGTAATGAAAGGCGTTTCAAGACATGTTTTTGTGCGTATTGTACAGGCGATAATTATGAAACGTTAAGTATATTGTTTTAAATTAGATAATGATGAATTTAATTTAAAAAATAAGTATAAAAAATACAAGCCTTGTGTGACAAGGGTTTCTGACGACTTGAATACAATTTATAGGTATATTTCAAATAATAAAATTATCAATTAACATAAAATTAATGACAATCTTAACTTTTCATTAACTCGCTTTTTTGTATTGCTTTTAAAAACCGAACAATATAGACTTGCATTTATTAAGTTTAAAAAAATTAATGAATTTTGCATTTAAAGGGAGATATTATAGTGAAAAACAATCTTAGGTACGGCATTAGAAAACATAAATTGGGAGCAGCATCAGTATTCTTAGGAACAATGATCGTTGTTGGGATGGGACAAGACAAAGAAGCTGCAGCATCAGAACAAAAGACAACTACAGTAGAAGAAAATGGGAATTCAACTACTGATAATAAAGTAAGCGAAACACAAACAACTACAACTAACGTTAATCATATAGAAGAAACTCAATCATATAACGCAACAGTAACAGAACAACCGTCAAACGCAACACAAGTAACAACTGAAGAAGCACCAAAAGCAGTACAAGCACCACAAACTGCACAACCAGCAAATGTAGAAAAAGTTAAAGAAGAGGTAGTTAAGGAAGAAGCGAAACCTCAAGTTAAGGAAACGACACAATCTCAAGACAATAGCGGAGATCAAAGACAAGTAGATTTAATACCTAAAAAGGCTACACAAAATCAAGTGGCAGAAACACAAGTTGAAGTGGCACAGCCAAGAACAGTATCAGAAAGTAAACCACGTGTGACAAGATCAGCAGATGTAGTGGAAGCTAAGGAAGGTATGGGCGTTTCAGAAGTCAAAGGTACAGATGTGACAAGTAAAGTTACAGTAGAAAGTGGTTCGATTGAGGCACCTCAAGGAAATAAAGTAGAGCCACATGCTGGTCAACGTGTCGTATTGAAATACAAATTGAAATTCGCAGATGGATTAAAAAGAGGAGATTATTTTGATTTTACATTATCAAATAATGTAAATACTTATGGGGTTTCAACAGCTAGAAAGGTACCAGAGATTAAAAATGGCTCAGTTGTAATGGCTACAGGTGAGATTTTAGGGAATGGTAACATAAGATATACATTTACTAACGAAATTGAACACAAGGTAGAGGTAACAGCTAATTTAGAAATCAACTTATTTATTGACCCTAAAACTGTACAAAGCAATGGAGAACAAAAGATTACTTCTAAATTAAATGGTGAAGAAACAGAAAAAACAATACCAGTTGTTTATAATCCAGGTGTTAGCAATAGTTATACAAATGTAAATGGATCAATTGAAACATTTAATAAAGAATCTAATAAATTTACACATATAGCTTATATTAAGCCAATGAATGGAAACCAGTCAAACACTGTATCAGTAACAGGGACGTTGACTGAAGGTAGTAATTTAGCTGGTGGACAACCTACTGTTAAAGTATATGAATATCTAGGGAAAAAAGATGAATTGCCACAAAGTGTTTATGCAAATACATCAGATACTAACAAATTCAAAGATGTAACAAATGAAATGAATGGAAAATTGAGTGTGCAAGACAATGGTAGTTACTCATTGAATTTAGATAAGTTGGATAAAACGTATGTCATTCATTATACAGGTGAATATTTGCAAGGGTCAGATCAGGTTAATTTTAGAACTGAATTATATGGGTATCCAGAACGAGCATATAAATCTTACTATGTTTATGGGGGATATCGTTTAACTTGGGATAATGGTTTAGTTTTATATAGCAATAAAGCTGATGGCAATGGTAAAAATGGACAAATTATTCAAAATAATGATTTTGAATATAAAGAAGATACTGCAAAAGGAACTATGAGCGGGCAGTACGATGCCAAGCAAATTATTGAAACAGAAGAAAATCAAGACAATACACCGCTTGACATTGATTACCACACAGCTATAGATGGTGAAGGTGGTTATGTTGATGGATACATTGAAACAATAGAAGAAACGGATTCATCAGCTATTGATATCGATTACCATACTGCTGTGGATAGCGAAGCGGGTCACGTTGGAGGATACACTGAGTCCTCTGAGGAATCAAATCCAATTGACTTTGAAGAATCGACACATGAAAATTCAAAACATCATGCTAATGTTGTTGAATATGAAGAAGATACAAACCCAGGTGGTGGACAGGTTACTACTGAGTCTAACTTAGTTGAATTTGACGAAGAGTCTACAAAAGGTATTGTAACTGGCGCAGTGAGCGACCATACAACAGTTGAAGATACGAAAGAATATACAACTGAAAGTAATCTGATTGAACTAGTAGATGAACTACCTGAAGAACATGGTCAAGCACAAGGACCAATCGAGGAAATCACTGAAAACAATCATCATATTTCTCATTCTGGATTAGGTACTGAAAATGGTCACGGTAACTATGGCGTGATTGAAGAAATCGAAGAAAATAGTCATGTTGATATTAAGAGTGAATTAGGTTACGAAGGTGGCCAAAATATTGGCAATCAATCATTTGAAGAAGACACAGAAGAAGATAAGCCTAAATATGAACAAGGTGGCAATATCGTAGATATCGATTTCGATAGTGTACCTCAAATTCAAGGTCAAAATAAAGGTGATCAGTCATTCGAGGAAGATACAGAAAAAGACAAGCCTAAATATGAACAAGGTGGCAATATCGTAGATATCGACTTCGATAGCGTACCTCAAATTCAAGGTCAAAATATTGGCAATCAATCATTTGAAGAAGATACAGAAAAAGACAAACCTAAGTATGAACATGGCGGTAACATTATTGATATCGACTTCGACAGTGTGCCACATATACACGGATTCAATAAGCACACTGAAATTATTGAAGAAGATACAAATAAAGATAAACCAAGTTATCAATTTGGCGGACACAATGGCATTGACTTTGTAGAAGATACACTTCCAAAAGTAAGCGGTCAAAACGAAGGTCAACAAACGATTGAAGAAGATACAACGCCGCCAACACCACCGACACCAGAAGTACCAAGCGAGCCGGAAACACCAACACCACCGACACCAGAAGTACCGAGTGAGCCGGAAACGCCAACACCACCGACACCAGAAGTGCCAAGCGAGCCGGAAACACCAACACCGCCAACGCCAGAGGTACCAGCTGAACCTAGTAAACCAGTGCCACCCGCAAAAGAAGAACCTAAAAAGCCTTCTAAACCAGTGGAACAAGGCAAAGTAGTAACACCTGTTATTGAAATCAATGAAAAGGTTAAAGCAGTGGTACCAACTAAACAAAAACAATCTAAGAAATCTGAACTACCTGAAACAGGTGGAGAAGAATCAACAAACAAAGGTATGTTGTTCGGCGGATTATTCAGCATTCTAGGTTTAACGTTATTACGTAGAAATAAAAAGAATAACAAAGCATAATCAATCTAAAATTGACAGGTTTATTTCATAAATTATATGAAGTAAGCCTGTTTTTTTAGATTAAATCAAATTTCTAATAGAAAATTAGAATGTTTTCTGATTGCTTCATTTGTTTATGTCTGATGATTGATAACGAACTGAGAGATAAAGTTAGAATTTAAAACTAGTTTGTAAGTAAAAATTAGATTGGATCAATAAGACAAATTTGATAAATGCAATTATTAACTAGATGCAAATTTAGTTAAATTTAAAATGTCGTCTTGAAATACGGCTGTTTCTGTATAAATAATCATTAAAATCAAACAAAAACCGAACGATATAAAAATTATAGTGACGTTATTAATACAATGAAAGGCGTTTCAGTGACTTGTTAATGATGCATTGTACAGGCGATTATTATGTATGCTTTAGTATATTGTTTTAAATTAGATGAATTTGAATTTAATTTAAAAAGTAAGTATAAAAAATACAATCCAGTTATATCAAGGTGTTCAAGAGCTTTGTATGCAATATATATGTGAGTTCCAAATAATAAAAAACCATTATACATAAAGTTAACAACAATCTTAACTTTTTATTAACTCGCTTTTTTTCATTGCTTTTAAAAACCGAACAATATAGAATTGCATTTATTGAGTTTACAAAATAAATGAATTTTACATTTAAGGGAGAATATTATAGTGAAAAGCAATCTTAGATACGGCATAAGAAAACACAAATTGGGAGCGGCCTCAGTATTCTTAGGAACAATGATCGTTGTTGGAATGGGACAAGAAAAAGAAGCTGCAGCATCGGAACAAAACAATACTACAGTAGAGGAAAGTAGGAGTTCAGCTACTGAAAGTAAAGCAAGCGAAACACAAACAACTACAAATAACGTTAATACAATAGATGAAACACAATCATACAGCGCGACATCAACTGAGCAACCATCACAATCAACACAAGTAACAACAGAAGAAGCACCAATAACTGTGCAAGCACCAAAAGTAGAAACCGAAATGAAACCACAAGAAGATTTACCATCGGAAAAAGTTGTTGAAAAGGAAACTGCGGGAACTCAAGTTGACACAACTCAACCAAGTAACGTCTCAGAAATTAAACCAAGAATGAAAAGATCAGCTGACGTTGCAGAAGTGGCAGAGAAAGAAGTAGTGGAGAAAGAAGTTAAGGCGACAGGTACAGATGTAACAAGTAAAGTTACAGTAGAAGAAGGTAGTGAAATCGTAGGGCATAACAATAAAGAGACAAACGTTGTTAATCCTCATAATGCAGAAAGAGTAACTTTAAAATATAAATGGAAATTCGGTGAAGATGTAAAACCGGGGGACTACTTTGATTTCACATTAAGTAATAATGTAGAAACGCATGGTATTTCAACACTGCGTAAAGTTCCAGAAATAAAAAGTACAGATGGGCAAGTTATGGCAGTAGGTGAAGTGAATGAAGAAAGGAAAATTAGGTATACATTTAAAGAATATGTACAAGGTAAAAAAGATTTAAAAGCTGAGTTAGATTTAAACCTATTTATCGACCCAACAACAGTGACAAAAAGAGGTAACCAAAATATTGAAGTGACCTTAGGAGAGAAGAAGATATCTAAACAATTTGACATAAAATACTTAGACGGTGTTAAAGATAGAATGGGTGTTACTGTTAATGGCCGAATTGATACTTTGAATAAAGAAGGTGGGAAATTTAGCCATTTTGCGTACGTGAAGCCTAACAATCAGTCGTTAACTTCTGTCACAGTAACTGGTCAAGTAACATCTGGATATAAACAAAATGCTAATAAACCAACAGTTAAAATATATAAACACATTGGTTCAGATGAATTAGCTGAAAGTGTTTATGCAAAGCTTGATGATGCCAATAAATTTGAAGATGTGACTAACAAAGTAAACTTAAGTTACACAGGAGATGGCGGTTATTCTTTGGACTTTAGTGATTTAGATAATTCAAAAGACTATGTAATTAAATATGAAGGTGAATATGATCAAAATGCTAAAGATTTAAATTTCCGAACACATCTTTCAGGATATCATAAAAATTACCCATACTATCCTAACTATTATTACCCAGTTCAATTAACTTGGAACAATGGCGTTGCATTTTACTCTAATAGCGCTCAAGGCGATGGTAAAGATAAACCAAATGATCCTATCATTGATAAGAGTGAACCAATTGAGTTAGACATTAAATCTGAGCCTCCAGTGGAGAAGCATGAATTGAATGGTACAATCGAAGAAAGTAACGATTCTAAGCCAATTGATTTTGAATATCATACAGCTGTTGAAGGTTCAGAAGGTCATGTAGAAGGTACCATTGAAACTGAAGAAGATTCTATTCATGTGGATTTTGAAGAATCTACACATGAAAATTCAAAACATCATGCTGATGTTGTTGAATATGAAGAGGATACAAACCCAGGTGGTGGCCAAGTAACAACTGAGTCTAACTTAGTTGAATTTGACGAAGAGTCTACAAAAGGTATTGTAACTGGCGCAGTGAGCGACCATACAACAGTTGAAGATACGAAAGAATATACAACTGAAAGTAATCTGATTGAACTAGTAGATGAACTACCTGAAGAACATGGTCAAGCACAAGGACCAATCGAGGAAATCACTGAAAACAATCATCATATTTCTCATTCTGGTTTAGGAACTGAAAATGGTCACGGTAATTATGGCGTGATTGAAGAAATCGAAGAAAATAGCCACGTTGATATTAAGAGTGAATTAGGTTATGAAGGTGGCCAAAATAGCGGTAACCAGTCATTCGAGGAAGACACAGAAGAAGACAAACCGAAATATGAACAAGGTGGTAATATCGTAGATATCGATTTCGACAGTGTACCTCAAATCCAAGGTCAAAATAATGGTAACCAGTCATTCGAAGAAGATACAGAGAAAGACAAACCTAAGTATGAACAAGGTGGTAACATCATTGATATCGACTTCGACAGTGTGCCACAAATTCATGGATTCAATAAGCATAATGAAATTATTGAAGAAGATACAAATAAAGATAAACCTAATTATCAATTCGGTGGACACAACAGTGTTGATTTTGAAGAAGATACACTTCCAAAAGTAAGCGGTCAAAATGAAGGTCAACAAACGATTGAAGAAGATACAACGCCGCCGACACCAGAAGTACCGAGTGAGCCAGGCGAACCAACGCCACCGACGCCGGAAGTACCAAGTGAGCCGGAAACACCAACGCCACCGACACCGGAAGTACCGAGTGAGCCAGAAACACCAACGCCACCGACACCAGAAGTACCGAGTGAGCCGGAAACACCAACACCGCCAACGCCAGAGGTACCAGCTGAACCTGGTAAACCAGTACCACCTGCCAAAGAAGAACCTAAAAAGCCTTCTAAACCAGTGGAACAAGGTAAGGTAGTAACACCTGTTATTGAAATCAATGAAAAGGTTAAACCAGTGGCACCAACTAAACAAAAACAATCTAAGAAATCTGAACTACCTGAAACAGGTGGAGAAGAATCAACAAACAAAGGTATGTTGTTCGGCGGATTATTCAGCATTCTAGGTTTAACGTTATTACGTAGAAATAAAAAGAATAACAAAGCATAATCAATCTAAAATTGACAGGTTTATTTCATAAATTATATGAAGTAAGCCTGTTTTTTAAAATTAAATCAAATTTCCCAAGAAATAATTACATACTCAATGACACTATGAAGGCGTTCTAATTAGTGTTAAAATGACGTTGATACATAGATTTAATACTTAGGAAAAGGAGCACATTAACTTTGAAAAAAATAAAAAAGGCAATCATTCCCGCTGCTGGTTTAGGGACTAGATTTTTACCAGCAACTAAAGCGATGCCAAAGGAAATGCTTCCTATCTTAGATAAACCCACAATACAATATATCGTTGAAGAAGCTGCAAGAGCTGGAATTGAAGATATTATTATAGTGACAGGTCGCCACAAACGCGCGATTGAAGATCATTTTGATAGTCAAAAAGAATTAGAAATGGTTTTAAAAGAAAAAGGTAAATCTGAGTTACTAGAAAAAGTTCAGTATTCAACGGAACTTGCGAATATTTTTTATGTAAGGCAGAAAGAACAAAAAGGTTTAGGGCATGCGATTAGTTCTGCGCGTCAATTTATCGGCAATGAACCATTTGCGGTATTATTAGGTGACGATATTGTTGAATCTGAAGTGCCAGCAGTGAAACAGTTGATTGACGTTTATGAAGAAACGGGGCACTCAGTTATAGGTGTCCAAGAAGTTCCGGAAGCAGATACTCATCGTTATGGAATTATTGATCCATTAACTAAAAATGGACGTCAGTATGAAGTGAAAAAGTTTGTTGAAAAGCCAGCACAAGGTACGGCACCATCAAACCTAGCTATTATGGGGCGATATGTATTAACGCCTGAAATTTTCGATTATTTAAAAACGCAAAAAGAAGGCGCAGGTAACGAAATTCAGTTAACAGATGCGATTGAGCGTATGAATAATGATAACCAAGTGTATGCATATGACTTCGAAGGCGAACGTTATGACGTTGGAGAAAAATTAGGCTTCGTTAAAACTACCATAGAATATGCATTGAAAGATGACAGTATGCGAGAAGAATTAACACGATTTATTAAAGAATTAGGTTTATAACATTAAAAAGCATAAATTTTTCTATATTAATGCAACTTTGTATTCGTACAAGGTTGTATTTTTTTCGCAAACAATTGCTTACTGACAGCGCACCATTAAATCTAACCAACACACTATCGCAAATATTTATGGATATTTTGTAATTTTATAAAAGCAAACGTAGAATAATGCGATAAGTAATAATGCTATCGTTAAAAATAAGAATGACAATGCAATAAAATCATATTCGAAGCATAGAATTGCAGACATTAAAAATACTGCACTCAAACTGATACATAACGCAAATATATATGCAATTTGGTTCTTGTGTTTATCTGCAATGGTCGTTTGATTTATATAAGAAATTAGTGTGAAATCTTTAGTTATTGCGACATAAATGCCTAATATAACCATACTTATGCAGAATACGATACTAAATACGATGTTGACGGTCATTGTTGCACCTTCCCGATAGAATATAATGTACTGTCTTTTAGTAATGGATGCGTTTCTTATATATGTATGTTTCTAAAAAACAGTACGTTTTTATCATTTTTTAATTTATTAGTTGAATGGGGTTATGAAAAAGGAAGTTTTAATCTTTTGTCATGAAATAAATGGGATGAATATCACGACTAGAAGTAATGTTACGAACAGGAGCGTATAAATCTAGAGACGCTATATTCGACATAGTATGTTGCTCAATTATGGCTGATGATGAATTTAAAGTATGTGCGTTGGAACTGTCGGATTTTTGTTCATAATGTTTTGCATATTGCGCCATGATGAATAATGTAAAAATAAATAAAACAATAAGAGATATAATGCCCATAATCAAAAGTATTTGTTTAGAGCCTTTCATTATTTCACATCCTTTCTAAAATATATTTGTAACTAAATTTAAAATAGTTATTTTTGTAATTCTAAACCTTTTTCATCGCGAAAACAATTAAATAGGTCGCGGTATTAATTATTATATTATTACCGCTTAATATGAAAAATACATGAAAATTAATTTTCTAATATACTTTTGAAAAATTATTACAAATTAGCCCCTTCAAAACGCGAAAACATAAGGATTCTAGTTTCAAAAGGGCTGATAAGTATAAAATGAAATGTAATATTTCGATGTATAAAATTTTTAATTAGCTAAAAATCATCGCATTAATTTTTTGAGCTACATCATCAAAATTCGGACATTTTAACGACACATATAATTTAATTTTAGGTTCAGTACCAGAAGGACGTAAAGCGATAAATCCTTCGTCAAATAAGACGCGAATAACATTTGATTTAGGAGAATTAATCTGTGACGTTGTATCTTTATCCAACTGATAAACCTCGCTAGTTAAATAATCTTCAATTGCTTTCACTTTCAGTCCTTGAATCTCTTGCGGTGGATTTGAACGGAATTTGGTCATTATTGCATTAATTTTCTTTTTCCCTTCTAATCCTTCTAGCGTATGCGAGAATAATGTATCCTCATGTCTACCAACAGTTTGATAAATCTGTTCTAATTCATCTTTCAATGTTTTGCCATATAATTTTAACTCAGAAGCGTATTTTATAATGAGTGGCACAATTTGTACGGCATCTTTATCACGTACAAAAGGATCTGATAGAAAACCGTAACTCTCTTCAAAGGCGAAAATCATATTTTGATAATCATCCAGTTGTCTTATTTCCTGAGCAATAAATTTAAAGCCCGTCAGCACCTCTTTGTATTCAACATTATTATAGCGTGCTAATGACTTTGTTAAGTCACTGCTTACGATGGATTGAATCATTAAGCGATGACGTAATTGAGACGTTTGTTGAATACGATAATTAAGTAACAGCGCGCCAATTTGGTTACCATTAAAATATGTAATTTGACCATGGACATCACGCACAGCGATTCCAAGGCGATCTGCATCAGGATCAGTACATATTAATAAATCAGCATCATTTTTATGCGCTAGCTCGACTGCTTGATCAAAAGCACGATGGACTTCAGGATTAGCACTTTGAACTGAACTAAAATTTGGGTCAGGTTTACATTGTGCTTCTACAAGATTAAATTGATTGAAATTCAAAGATTTTAATAACTTAGGTACAATCGGAACACTTGTACCATGCAAACTAGTGAACACAACTTGTAAATCAGATTTAGGAATATAGCCAATCATATTTTGAATGTGTTTCATATAGTCATCAGTTACAGATTTCGGAAATGGCTTGATATAAGATGTATTTTGTTTTGAAATTGGTATATCAATCTGTAATGGATCGCCAACGTCTTCAATATAGCGACTTACAAGTTCTGATGCATCTGTTGATAGTTGCGCGCCATCAGAACCATATACTTTAATGCCGTTATAGTCTTTCGGATTATGACTTGCTGTAATCATAATGCCAGAAGTAGTATTAAGATTGCGCACCGCGAACGATAATTCCGGTGTCGTTTTATATGTATCAGGTAAATAAACTGTTATTTGATGGTTTGCTAATACATTAGCAATAATTTGGGCGAATTCAGCTGAAAGATGTCTAATATCATAATGAATGACTATTGTGGGATTGTTTGTTTGGGCATTTAAATAACGCGCTAAACCTAATGCCAATTTTTCAATAGTAAACTTATTAAGTCGACCTTCACCAAGACCGAATTTTCCGCGTATACCCGCAGTACCAAACGTTAATTTACTTTCAAAACCTTCTCGCTGTTCAATGTCAGATTGCTGCTCATAAAAATGTTTAACTAAACTATCATTAGCTCTTTCTATCCATAATTCTTTATTCATTGTTGCTAAACATCCTTTCAAAATCTCAGTTAGACTTAATAAAACATGAAAACTAAAGCCCTTACATTTATGTAATGAATTATAAAGAAATACGCCCCAAAAGTAAAAAAACACAGCCCCAAGACAATACTTTTCACAAGTATTATATAATAGATGTGTATGAAAATGCATGGAGTAGATGTAAGAGTGAAATATCATGCAGGAAATTGAAAAATATTAATTTTTAATATTGATTTATATATAGTTTTGTAATTTTTGATAGAATAACAATTAAGATGATTTTAATTTGAAGGGTGAGTCTTATGAAAAAAGTAATCAATGTAGTAGGAGCTATTATTTTTTCTGATAACAAAATTCTTTGTGCACAGAGAAGTGAAGAAATGAGTCTACCTTTAATGTGGGAATTTCCTGGCGGTAAGATTGAAAAGAATGAAACTGAAAAAGACGCTTTGATTAGAGAAATTAGAGAAGAAATGAAATGTGATCTAATTGTTGGAGACAAAGTTATAACTACAGAACATGAATATGATTTTGGAATTGTTAGGTTAACAACATACAAATGTACTTTAAACAAAGAGTTACCAACTCTAACTGAACATAAGAGTATTGAATGGTTGTCAATAAACGAACTTGATAAATTAAATTGGGCCCCAGCGGATATACCAGCCGTTAATAAAATTATGACTGAGGGATAATATGAGTAGATTACTAAATGATTTCAATCAATCTTTACATAAAGGGTTTATAGACAAAGATATTTCTCATAAAGGTAATTATACACCGAAGCTTTTAGTAAATAATAAAAATGAAAAAGTTCTTTCAACAATTATAGATGAACTTCAAAAATGTGAAACGTTCTATTTTTCTGTGGCTTTTATAACAGAAAGCGGTTTAGCCAGCTTAAAGGCTCAACTATTAGATTTAAGCAATAAGGGTGTTAAAGGGAAAATATTAACATCTAATTACTTAGGGTTTAATAGTCCTAAAATGTATGGAGAATTACTTAAATTAAAAAATGTAGAGGTAAGATTAACCGATATTGCTGGATTCCATGCCAAAGGATATATTTTTGAACATAAGGATTATAGTTCTATGGTAATAGGAAGCTCTAATTTAACATCTAATGCGTTAAAGGTTAATTATGAGCATAATGTTTTACTGTCTACTATGAAAAATGGGGATTTGGTTGATAGTGTAAAAAATGAATTTGACTTGTTATGGCAAAACAGTACCCCACTGACTCAGCAATGGATTAATTCATATAAAGAATCATTTGAGTACCGCTCCTTAGAAAAATTAGCGGAGGTTGAACAAACTCAAATGCTGATAGCTGATAAGGTGAAAAAATCAGTGGAAATTGTACCGAATTTAATGCAAGCAGAAGCATTAAGGTCATTAAAAGCTATAAGGGATAAAGCCAAAGATAAGGCGTTAATAATATCTGCAACTGGTACAGGCAAAACGATTTTATGTGCATTAGATGTTAGAGAAGTAAACCCTAATAAATTTTTATTTATTGTCCATAATGAGGGGATTTTAAATAGAGCTAAGGAAGAATTTAAAAAAGTATTACCTATAAAAAATGATAGTGATTTTGGATTGTTGACAGGAAAACATAGAGATGTCGATGCCAAATATTTATTTGCGACCATTCAAACATTATCTAGAGATGATAATTTTAAGCAATTTGATGAAAAAGAATTTGATTATATTGTTTTTGATGAAGCACATCGTTCTGCTGCATCTACTTATCAACGAGTATTTAATTACTTCAAACCTAAGTTTATGCTCGGAATGACTGCAACACCAGAAAGATCAGATGAATTAAGTATATTTGAACTATTTGATTATAATATTGCGTATGAAATACGGTTACAAGCTGCATTAGAAAGTGATATTTTATGTCCATTTCATTATTTTGGTGTGACTGATTATGTACATCAAGGTATAAAAGAAGATGATGTAACTAAATTGAGATATTTAACTTCCGATGAAAGAGTTAATTATATTATTCAAAAAACAGATTACTATGGATATTCAGGTGAAATTTTACAAGGATTAATTTTTGTAAGTAGCAAAAAAGAAGCTTATGATTTAGCGGATAAACTAAGTTCAAAAGGGATTAAAAGTGTTGCTTTAACAGGAGATGATAGTGTTAATTATCGCCAAATTGTAATAGAAAAATTAAAAGAAGGTAAGATTAACTATATTATAACTGTAGATCTTTTTAACGAAGGTATTGATATTCCAGAAGTCAATCAAGTTGTAATGTTGAGACCAACAGAGTCTAGTATTATATTCATTCAGCAACTTGGTAGAGGATTAAGAAAAAGTTCAAACAAAGAGTATGTTACAGTAATTGATTTTATTGGTAATTATAAGACAAATTATTTAATTCCGATTGCGCTTTCTGGGGATCAATCGCAAAATAAAGATAATTATAAGAAGTTTTTAACGAATAACGATTCGATTAATGGAGTATCTACAATTAATTTTGAAGAAATTGCTAAAAAACAGATTTACAATTCATTGGATGCAGTATCATTGAATCAAAATAAATTAATATTAAAAGCTTATGAAGAAGTTGAAAATAGATTGGGACACATGCCGTTACTAATGGATTTTATACAACAACATTCTATAGATCCAAGCGTTATATTTTCTAAATTTAGTAATTATTACGAGTTTTTAGTAAGGTATAAAAAAATAGATGCTTTATTGACGGAAAATGAATCTAAAAATCTGGTTTTCTTTTCAAGGCAAATAGCACCTGGATTGAAAAGAATCGATAGTTTAGTTTTAGAAGAACTTTTAAAAAATGAATTAACATATGATGAATTAAAAAATAAAATGCTGAACGAAGTTAAGGATATAACAGAAAATGATATAGATACTTCATTAAGAATTTTAGATTTCTCATTTTACAACGCAGGAATTGAAAAAATCTATGGAAGTCCCATTATAGAACGTAATGAAAGAATGATAAGACTAAGCGATGCATTTACTAATGCTCTAAGTAATCAAACATTTAAAATATTTTTAGAAGATCTTATTGAATTATCAAAGTATAACAATGAAAAATACCAAAAAGGTAAAAATGGACTGATTTTATATAATAAATATTCAAGAGAAGATTTTAGCAAAATATTTAATTGGAATAAAAATGGTTCGTCTGTAATCATGGGATACATGATAAGAAGCCAAGAAATGCCAATATTTATCACTTATGATAAGCATGAAGATATAAGTGATAGCACAAAATATGAAGATGAATTTTTAAGTCAAGATGAATTAAAATGGTTTACTAAATCTAATAGAACGCTAAAAACAAAAGAAGTTCAGAAAATTTTGTCCCATAGAGCAAAAGGAATTAAAATGTATATTTTTGTACAGAAAAAAGATGATGATGGTATATATTTTTATTATTTAGGAACTGCTGGATATATAGAAGGTTCAGAGAAGCAAGATAAAATGCTGAATGGTTCAAACGTAGTAACGATGGATTTAGCACTCGATAAAGCTGTAAGAGATGATATATATCGCTATCTAACAAATTAATGTAAACCGAAAAATGAATGTTAGTAAAGATGTATTTAAACATCAATTTTAATAAGTAAAGACATTGAGTTTCAGTGTTATTATTTTAAATATAAGCGCAATTTATCTTAATTAATTAGTTGGTTAGGCCAATAAAAATTATAAAGATATTTGCGCTTTTTAAATAATTTGTGATGTTGATATGTGAAAAATACAACTAACAATTAAAATCGACGAGAATTTAATCATAAAATTTCCTCTAGTATTATTAATATTGGAATTTGAACTTAACTTTGCATCAAAAATAAAAATGGGGATGTGAAATGATGATTCACTCAAGAAAGTTGAGGATTTGGCTGTATTTAGTATTATTAGCTGTTTTTATTAGCGCGTGTAACGTGAAAGAAGATAAACAAATTAAAGAAAATTTCAACAAAACGTTGAGCTTGTATCCAACTAAAAATCTTGAAGACTTTTACGATAAGGAAGGTTTTCGCGATCAAGAATTTGATAAAAGAGATAAGGGGACTTGGATTATTAATTCTGGAATGAACATCCAATTAAAAGGAGGAGCCTTAAAATCCAGAGCGATGGTACTTTACATCAATCGTAACACTAGAACAGCTAAGGGATATTTTTTAATAAGTGAGATAACAGAAGACAAAAAAGGATACGTCCATAATAAAGAAAAAAAATACCCTGTCAAGATGGAACATAATCGAATTATTCCAACGAAGCCCATAACGGATGATAAGTTAAAAAAAGAGATTGAAAACTTTAAGTTCTTTGTACAATATGGCAACTTTAAAGATTTTAAAGATTATAAAGATGGGGATATTTCATACAATCCTAACGTACCAAGTTATTCCGCAAACTATCAATTGAATAATGATGATTATAATGTCCAACAATTAAGAAAACGATATGATATATCAACCAAAAGGGCTCCGGAATTAAAATTGAGAGGATCTGGCGATTTAAAAGGCTCATCCGTAGGTTCTAA
>OBUW01000079.1_pt1 | contig 75521 bp, 73 predicted proteins | sample 1475761 | NCBI WGS metagenome assembly OBUW01 (sample SAMEA2579908, study PRJEB22360) | human gut metagenome | biome: human gut; feature: human-associated habitat; material: faeces | place: Denmark | collected 2008/2010
GAGAAAAATGACATTATCTTGGAATCAATGGAATTCCCAGAACCAGTTATCCACTTATCAGTTGAACCAAAATCTAAAGCTGACCAAGATAAAATGACTCAAGCTTTAGTTAAATTACAAGAAGAAGACCCAACTTTCCATGCACATACTGACGAAGAAACTGGACAAGTTATCATCGGTGGTATGGGTGAGTTACACTTAGACATCTTAGTTGACCGTATGAAGAAAGAATTCAACGTTGAATGTAATGTTGGTGCGCCAATGGTTTCATATCGTGAAACATTTAAACAATCAGCACAAGTTCAAGGTAAATTCTCTCGTCAATCTGGTGGTCGTGGTCAATACGGTGATGTTCACATTGAATTCACACCTAACGAAACAGGTGGCGGTTTCGAATTCGAAAACGCTATCGTCGGTGGTGTAGTTCCTCGTGAATACATTCCATCAGTTGAAGCTGGTCTTAAAGATGCTATGGAAAATGGTGTCTTAGCTGGTTATCCATTAATTGATGTTAAAGCTAAATTATTTGATGGTTCATACCATGATGTCGATTCATCTGAAATGGCCTTCAAAATTGCTGCATCATTAGCACTTAAAGAAGCTGCTAAAAAATGTGATCCAGTTATCTTAGAACCAATGATGAAAGTTACTATCGAAATGCCTGAAGAATATATGGGTGATATCATGGGTGACGTAACTGCTCGTCGTGGACGTGTAGACGGTATGGAACCTCGTGGTAATGCACAAGTTGTAAATGCTTATGTACCACTTTCAGAAATGTTCGGTTATGCTACATCATTACGTTCAAACACTCAAGGTCGCGGTACTTACACTATGTACTTTGACCACTATGCAGAAGTTCCAAAATCAATTTCTGAAGAAATCATTAAGAAAAATAAAGGCGAATAATATAACTTGTCATTACTAGCTATGCTAGGTTAAAATACAGGTTGAGCTTAGTTATAGGCTAATCGTTTTTATGAATTGATTTTTGTGGGTAAATGCATTATAAAGGAAATATGAATTAAGTAGTATTTCTTTTAGACTCAACTTAATCAAACATCTTCTCATGATGGTGAGAAACTATCATGAGAGATAAATTTGAAAATAACTTTTATTAAGAATAGGAGAGATTTAATAATGGCAAAAGAAAAATTTGATCGCTCAAAAGAACATGCCAATATTGGTACTATCGGTCACGTTGACCATGGTAAAACAACTTTAACAGCTGCTATCGCAACTGTATTAGCTAAAAATGGTGACACTGTTGCACAATCATACGATATGATTGACAACGCTCCAGAAGAAAAAGAACGTGGTATTACAATCAATACTGCACACATCGAATATCAAACTGACAAACGTCACTATGCTCACGTTGACTGCCCAGGACACGCTGACTATGTTAAAAACATGATCACTGGTGCTGCGCAAATGGACGGCGGTATCTTAGTTGTATCTGCAGCTGATGGTCCAATGCCACAAACTCGTGAACACATTCTTTTATCACGTAACGTTGGTGTACCAGCTTTAGTTGTATTCTTAAACAAAGTTGATATGGTAGACGACGAAGAATTATTAGAATTAGTAGAAATGGAAGTTCGTGACTTATTATCTGAATATGACTTCCCAGGTGACGACGTACCTGTAATCGCTGGTTCAGCATTAAAAGCTTTAGAAGGCGACGAAAAATACGAAGAAAAAATCTTAGAATTAATGCAAGCAGTTGATGACTACATTCCAACTCCAGAACGTGATTCTGACAAACCATTCATGATGCCAGTTGAGGACGTATTCTCAATCACTGGTCGTGGTACTGTTGCTACAGGCCGTGTTGAACGTGGTCAAATCAAAGTTGGTGAAGAAGTTGAAATCATCGGTTTACATGACACATCTAAAACAACTGTTACAGGTGTTGAAATGTTCCGTAAATTATTAGACTACGCTGAAGCTGGTGACAACATCGGTGCTTTATTACGTGGTGTTGCTCGTGAAGACGTACAACGTGGTCAAGTATTAGCTGCTCCTGGTTCAATTACACCACATACAAAATTCAAAGCGGAAGTTTACGTTTTATCTAAAGACGAAGGTGGACGTCACACTCCATTCTTCAGTAACTACCGCCCACAATTCTATTTCCGTACTACTGACGTAACTGGCGTTGTTCAATTACCAGAAGGTACTGAAATGGTTATGCCTGGTGATAACGTTGAAATGACAGTAGAATTAATCGCTCCTATCGCGATTGAAGACGGTACTCGTTTCTCAATCCGTGAAGGTGGACGTACTGTAGGATCAGGCGTTGTAACTGAAATCCACGAATAATTTTATTATTCGATATATCAAAGACCCCATTACGGGGTCTTTTTTTATTTCTATAAATACATAACCTTACCGTCGATTTGTTTACCATTAAAAAAGCCACTTATTACCTTTGATTTAGGTAATAAGTGGATGACTTGTGTGATAAATGTTAAATATTTACAAGGTTATATTTTAAAATACATTTTCAAGTTCTAAAATTTTTAAAAATTCACTGGCAGCATATTTAAATGATGATTCATCGATATCGAAATAAGGATTATGATGAGGTGCAGTAATATTTTTATCTTGATTACCACATCCTGTTAAGAAAAATGCGCCTGGTCTGACTTTTAAATAGTGAGAGAAGTCTTCTCCAATCATCATTAAATCAGATTCATTAAAGCGTAAATGCATATCATTGGCTGCTTGTTTAACAACTTCATATGCTTGTTGATGATTATGAAGTGGTAAATAACCTTTAATGTAATTAAAATCATAAGTGATATCGTTAGATACCGCTAAACCTTGTAATAATTTGTCCATCTTAGTTTTGATATGGTTTTGTAAATTAGTGTCGAAGGTACGTACTGTTCCTTTGCAAAACGCACTATCAGGTATCACACTATCTGAAGAGCCTGCTTGAACCATACCAAACGTTAATACCGCTTGTTTTACTGGATCGATGGTACGAGAAACTATCTTCTGAGCACTTAAAATAAATTCAGCCATAATGACAATAGGATCAATGGTTTCTTGAGGTTTAGCACCATGACCGCCTCTGCCTTGTATCGTGATACTAAATTCGTCAGGTGAGGCCATAATAGGTCCTGGACGAGAATAAATAGTACCTGTTGGATAACCGCTCCATAGATGTGTGCCATAAATCTTATCAACGTCTTGTAAACATCCATCATTAATCATTTCTTGTGAACCACCGGGCATAATTTCTTCACCGTATTGGAATATGAAAACAACATTACCTTTTAATAGGTGACGATGTTCATTTACGATTTCTGCAACGCCTAATAATATAGCTGTATGTCCATCGTGTCCACACGCATGCATGCAACCATCATTTTTAGATTTATAAGGTACATCGTTTAATTCTTGAACAGGTAGTGCATCAAAGTCTGCTCTAAAGGCGATGGTTGGCCCTTCACCTTTTCCTTTAAAAGTAGCTTTAATACCGTTTCTACCTACTGGCGTTTGAATGTCACATGACAATTGGCTAAGTTGGTTAACTATATAGTCATGTGTTTGCTTTTCTTCAAAAGAAAGTTCAGGATATTGGTGTAAATAACGTCTTAATTGAATCATTCTCTTTTCTTTTTTACTAGCCAATTGAAACCAATCAAACAAAACTATCACTTCTTCCGTATTATTATGATAATTAGTATATCATTATCTAATAAGACAAAATAGTTCAAAATGAATATTTAGTATTAAAAATACAATAAGTGATAAGTCTTTCATGAATGGCGAAATTAAGGTATTATAAAGGTAAATAGAGATACAAGGGGGATATGGTTGTGGTTCAATCATTACATGATTTTTTAAATGAAAATATTAACTACTTGAAAGAGAATGGATTGTACAATGAAATCGATTCAATTGAAGGTGCAAATGGTCCAGAAATTAAAATTGATGGTAAAACTTACGTTAACTTGTCATCAAATAACTATTTGGGATTAGCAACAAATGAAGATTTAAAAGAAGCTGCTAAAGCTGCCATTGATTCACATGGTGTTGGTGCAGGGGCTGTTCGTTCAATTAATGGTACATTAGATTTACATGATGAATTAGAAGAAACACTAGCGAAATTTAAAGGTACAGAAGCAGCAATTGCTTATCAATCTGGTTTCAATTGTAATATGGCTGCGATTTCAGCAGTAATGAATAAAAACGATGCTATTCTATCTGATGAACTAAATCATGCTTCTATTATAGATGGTTGTCGTTTATCGAAAGCTAAAATCATTCGTGTTAACCACTCAGATATGGATGATTTAAGAGCTAAAGCTAAAGAAGCAGTAGAATCAGGTCAATATAACAAAGTAATGTATATTACTGATGGCGTATTTAGTATGGATGGCGATGTTGCCAAATTACCAGAAATTGTTAAAATCGCAGAAGAATTTGGATTATTAACTTATGTTGATGATGCACATGGTTCTGGAGTAATGGGCAAAGGCGCTGGTACCGTTAAACACTTTGGTTTACAAGATAAAATCGATTTCCAAATTGGTACATTATCTAAAGCAATTGGTGTTGTAGGTGGCTATGTAGCGGGTACTAAAGAACTTATTGATTGGTTAAAAGCACAATCTCGTCCATTCTTATTCTCAACTTCATTAGCACCTGGAGATACTAAAGCAATTACAGAAGCAGTTAAAAAATTAATGGCTTCTACTGAGTTACATGATCAATTATGGGAAAATGCGCAATATCTTAAAGATGGCTTAACTAAGTTAGGATTTAACACTGGTGAGTCTGAAACACCAATTACTCCTGTGATTATCGGTGATGAAAAAGATACTCAAGCATTCAGTAAACGCCTTAAAGAAGAAGGTATTTATGTTAAGTCTATCGTATTCCCTACAGTGCCAAAAGGTACAGGTAGAGTTAGAAATATGCCTACTGCAGCACATACAAAAGAAATGTTAGATAAAGCTATAGAAGCATATGAAAAAGTTGGTAAAGAGCTTAACATTATTTAATCGATTTATTCAACAAATTAAGCACTCGTATTTTGCGGGTGCTTTTTAATTTTATTGGAGTGGAAACAATGGGTGAAATTCGACAACTTACATATGATGATGAATCACAATTTCTAAAGTATATTAATGAATGGTATGAAAATGAAGAAAAAATTGTCCCTGGTAATATAGATTTTAAAAAATATACAGGCTTTAAAGAAATGGTAGATCATATTAATAAGCCTAAGCCTAGAGAAGATTGGGTGGAAACAAGTACAATGTTTTACTTTAAAGATGAAGCGATTGTAGGCGCGGTTAATATTCGCTATCAACTAAATGAATCGTTAACTCGGATAGGCGGACATGTAGGCTATGGTGTAGCATCATCACAACGCGGTAAAGGCTATGCAAAAGAAATGTTGGGTCATGCTTTAGATATATTGAAAACAAAACAAGTTAAATATGTATTAATGACATGTAATCCTAAGAATTTCAGCTCTCAAAAAGTGATCATGTATTATGGCGGCTATGAAATAGAACCTTATATCAAAAAGAATGGTGCGCCTGTTAAACGGTACCATATTCCAATCAATTAATTATATGCAAAAAACATTCCCCAAAATAGGAGAATGTGTGTCGTCAAAAGTTAAATTAAATAGTTTTGTTTAAATAAACAAAATCGCAGAGATGGTAAAGACATTTGTCTAACTATCTCTTTATTTATGTTTTTAAGAATAGCATGAATATGCGTGCAGAACAATATAAACTTTAAATTACCGACATTTTTCATTAAAATATCGGGTAAAGATGAGTATAAATGTATGAAGATACGATAATTATGTAAGATGGAGGACAGAATATGTTATATTTAACTGAAAATGATCAACAGCAATTACTCAATATGCGTGAAGTGATAGATGAAGTAGCAGAATCACTCAAAGCCTTTTCTGAAGGTAAAACTGAAACGCCATTACGCTATTCGATTCCGTTTAATGAGGATAATAGATATTTAGTCATGCCTGCGCTATCTGATGCGCTAAAAATTGTCGGATTAAAGACAGTGACCTTTGCACCTAAAAACCCGGAAAAAGGTAAATCGACCATAAGTGGCTCAGTTATTTTAAGTGATTATGAAACAGGGGAAACTTTGTCTGTTTTAGATGGTGGATATTTAACTAAAATAAGAACGGGTGCCATATCTGGTGTTGCAACAAAATATTTATCTAGAGAAGATGCAAGTGCTTTATGTGTAATTGGTGCCGGCGAACAAGCTGAAGGACTAATTGCGGCTGTTTTAGCAGTTAGAAAAATTAATACGATTCATTTTGCTAGTAGAACGACGGAGAAAGCAGAAAGATTAGCAAAACAAACAAAAGATTTATATGATGTTAATGTTGAAGTATTTGAAGATGCAAATCTGGCAATTGAAGGGACAGATATCGTTGTCACTGCTACTAATTCATCAACTCCGGTTTTCGATAGAACATTAGATCCAGGTGTTCATTTAAATGCGGTAGGTTCTTTTAAACCTGACATGCAAGAGTTACCAACAGAATCTATGATGGTTGCGAATAAAATTGTCGTAGAATCAACAGAAGCAGCAATGGAAGAAACAGGAGATTTAAAAATTCCCGAACAAGAAGGCGTATTAACACAAGATATGTTACACGCAGAGCTCGGGGATATTGTGGCAGGTCGTAAACAAGGTAGAACAGATGAGAAAGAAGTCACGCTATTTAAATCAGTGGGACTAGCAATTGTAGATATTGTCGTAGCTAATTACTTTTATAAAAAAGCACAGAAATAAAAGAAATCAGGCTAGGATATAAATATATATTTCAATTTACATTCATATTTAGGTCGTAGTTGACTGTAAAGTCATTCTTTTTCTTATAGAAATTAGAATGACTTACACATGCGTATTGACTCATGTGTTCAAATTAAGCTTTAGAGGTATACATGAACTAAAGTTCATGCATAAAACCGTCTAAGTAATAAATTACAAAGACGGTCTAATGTACCAAGCTTTTTCATTTCTAGTCAACCTTGCCGGGGGACGGGCCCCAAACATAGAGAATTTCGAAAAGAAAATCTACAGACAATGCAAGTTGGGGATGGACAACGATAAAGAAATACTTTTTCTTTAGAAATTAGTATTTCTTATGCATGAGTTTCACTCATGTATTTCTATTTTAAAGTACACATTAGCTGTGGCTAATGCGTAAGAACCACTAATAATCAATGATTAGTGGTTCTTTATTTTTTCCGTCTCACTCTTATTATCTTTATCATTATTTTCGATTTAATAAGGTCTGCGTTTATAATTATGGATAAATGACTTTATATTAATCATTAAAAAGACAATAAATATAATTAAAGATCCACCGGCTAATGCCAAAGGCAACCATTCATCTTTACTTAATATCGTGCGTATGTCTGAAATGATAAATAACATAAATATTATACTAGTAATTATTACAGTCGTTTGTTTTGATTTGTATGTTTGCAAAGGCTTTTGATTATTCATAGCATCACCCTCATTCAATAAAAATATGACTAAGTAAGACTATCCGCAGTATCCTCGCAGACAAACAGGAGACTTACCATTTAAAGTGTATAAATGTGAAAGTGCTTACTTTCTTTATAATATTGATTAATGGTACTTTCAATATAATGAAAGACTCATTTATTGATAATCTTTAGGGTCGATAGCAATCACATTTGGAATGGTCTTCTTATACTCATGTAAGTCTTCGTGATGATCTGTGATTAAAGCAGTAATTTTATGAATAGGACATACTTGGTAAAAAGCAATTTTATTCAATTTAGAACTGTCTGTAAGCATATATACTTCTTTTGATTGATTTACCATTTGACGTTTAGCATCTACAAATTCCTCACTATAGTGAGTCACACCTTTGATCGCATCTATAGCAGGAGTAGCTAAAAAAGCTTTCATCGAGTTAAATGATTGAAGTGTTTGTGTCGTAATTAAACCATTTAGTACATAATTGTTATGATATAGAGTACCGCCAGTTACGATGACTTTATGGTTAGAAGAACGAAGTATCGAAGCGATATGAATATCATTTGTAATGATGGTTAAATGTTGCTTATGCAGTAAAGCTTTAGCAAATAATAATGTGGTTGAACCTGAGTCGATAATAAGTGTATCTCCATCTTCAACGAACTCAGCAGCTTTGTATCCAATACCTAGCTTTTCGTAATAATATTCTGTTTGTCTTTCATCGAAATTTAGCTCACTATATACATTTTCATTATTTAACACCACACCACCATGTGTACGTCTAATTTGGTTATATTGCTCGAGTTTAACAAGATCGCGACGAATTGTGGCATCGTGTACATTAAATTCTTTAGCTAATGTGTGAACTGAGGCAGTTTTGTATTTAGTTAAATAGGATATAATTTTTTGTTCTCTTTCGGCAGGTAACATATTCACCGTCTCCATCTAGTAATTTTGTTCAAATTATATAAATAATCCATGATTTATGTATGTTTATTATAGTATATCAAATACATAATAAAGGCTGTAGATGAAAGTATGACAATGAAATGACCATCTTATACTTAGCCTACAGCCTCTATATTATTGAGTTTTATTCTGTTTCACCGTATTGTTGACTTTTCGGCATTTTAATGAAGTAAGTTAGTATTGTACTAATGAAGTATAATACGCCTAAAATCCAAATAACACCTAAGTCACCAAAAGGTTCTAAGAAAATTCTTACAATCATTGGTCCTACGAATACTGGTAAACCAGCACCTAAGTTTAAAATTGAAAGGGTAGCACCTTTATCCTTCTTCACTAATGAAGGAATTAAAGCAGTTAAAGGTACATATGCTGCGATAAAGATACCCCAAGCAACACCAACAATTGTAAGTAAAATGATATTTCCGTGTGACCAGATTGGTACATAGCCCATTAATAGACATGAGATACCACTACCGATACCACCGAAAATCATAACAGTATTACGCCAACCAATTTTATCTCCGATAATACCCCAAATAAGGTTAAAGACGATATTTCCGAAGAAAATCGCTGACCAAACAGCTAACCATTTAGAAGTTGGGATACCGTAAGATTCTAAGTAAAGTGGTAAGAAGATTGGGAAAGCGAATTGTGCAGTGGTATTAATAACACGTACAATACCACCTACTAATACTTTTGGCTCTTCAACAACGATTGTGAATCCTTTTAACATTTCAGCTAATTTTGCTTTTGCATTGCTTTTATCAGTAGGCAATTTATCTTTATTTAGGACGATAGCTAAGAATCCACCTAAAACTACCCAGAATAATGAACTCCACAATGTTCCAATATGACCTAAGTATTTAATCGCAAAGATAGAGTAAAATGCACCTAACACATTTAATCCACCAGTAAATACGAGCCAGAACCAACCTACAGCTGCACCTAACGTACGTTGTTCAGAACGATATGAAATCCAAACTAAGAATGAATAAGCAAATAAAGGATAACCTAAACCTCTTAATGCATAAGCAGGATACATAATTGCTAAATTCTCAGAAGGTAGTGCCACACCAACAAAGAATATTGTTCCAATAATGTACAATACTAAACCGATAAACATTGTACGTTTACCGCCTAATGCTTCAGCTAAAACGCCACTGAACCAACTTGCAAATGCAACTGTAATACCATAGCACCCAAATAACCAACTTACTTCATTTGAGCTAAATCCATTGTGCTGTAAATAGGGGCTTAGCCAACCAATTTCTAGGCCGTCTCCCATCATAAATATTAATATCCCAATGTAACCCCATACGATTTGTTTGGGCATACCTAAAAACGTTGTCTTGTTCATCATTATGTTATCTCCCCTTAGATATCACGGTTTATGACCAGTGATATCTTAAATATGTTTTTTTCCAACCTTTATGTGCTGCAGTATCATCCATCGCCTTTTTAAGATCCTCTGTACTATAGATATCATAGTAATCATCAGGGATTAATTTTTTAAGTGCTTGTTGATAATCTTCGTTTTCGAATGAAGCAATGAGTTGTTCAAATTCGCGTTTTGTACTTCTTGAACTACCTGAAAGTGTTAAACCTTTTTCTAATACGTCACGTGTATTAATACCAACTAGGTCTTCAGTAACACCCATTAAAACAATTTGACCTTGTCTATCGATTAAATCAATCGCTTGGTTAATTGCAGATTCAGAGAATTTACCACCACAACATTCAAATACAGTATGAACACCTTTATGACTGTTGAAATCATAATCAAATACAAGATGTGTTGTAGCAAAGTTTTCGAATGATTGAAGTTTTTCTTCGATAGCACCGAAAACAATTAAATTTTCTTTTTCAATACCATATATATAATGAAGTGCAGTTGCTGCTAAATAACCAACTGGACCATCGCCGAATACTGCAACTTGTGGAGAAGATTTAGTAGTGATCTCTTTAAGTTGATTGATTGGGAATAATGACACTGAACATAATTCAGCTAATAAAGCGACGTCTTCATCTAATGTGTCTGGAATTTTCACGATGTTATCTCCAGGTACCACCATTCTATCTTGGCAAATACCATCATAGCCGCTACCCATAAATACGGCATTTTCATCATAATTATCTAATAAATCTGTTTCTTCGAATTCACCAGCTCTTAAACGAGAAGGGATATTCGGAACGATAACTACTTTATCTCCTTTTTGATAATCAGGATGTTTAGAATCTTCAATAGTACCGATACCTTCATGGAATAAAGCCATAGGTAATTTTTTGTCTAATGCTTCTTTACGTCTATTACCTGTGTAATATCTTAGGTCAGCATGACAAACACTTGCTTTTGAAGGATTAACAATAACATCACCATCTCTAAACTCATGATTAATTGTTGTATATTCAAATTCGCCTGGTTGAATTAGGCGATAAGCTTTTGACTCAATGCTCATTTTTGTTCATCTCCCTTTAATACTTGTTCACTTTTATTTATGTAAACAATAGTAAACGCTTACAGTTGCTTGTGTAAATGATTTTTTGTACGAAAATGTTCATTTTGGTTCTTTTTGAACTTTTATGATTGATTTATTGTTCATTTATGCGTATTATTTAGGAAAACGCTTACTTAAAGAGATGTAGATAAAGTATGGGGGTATAACTATGAGTTATAGCATTGGAGTAGATTACGGAACAGGCTCAGGAAGAGCTTTTTTAGTTGATACAAGAAATGGAAAAATAATAGATAAATATATAAAGCCATATACACATGGCACAATTGAAAAGAATTTAAATGGAGTTAAGTTACCACATAGCTTCTCACTTCAAAATGGAAATGATTATATGGAAGTTTTAGAAGAGGGTGTGCCATATTTAATTGAATCTTCAGGTGTAAACCCAGAAGAAATTGTAGGTATTGGTATTGATTTTACTTCTTCTACAGTTATGTTTACAGATGAACATTTAGAACCTATTCATAATTTACCAGGATTTGAAAATAATCCACATGCATATGTAAAACTATGAAATATCATGGTGCTCAAGCAGAAGCGGATCAACTTTTCCAAACGGCATTAGATAATAAGAGTAGATGGTTAGGCTACTATGGATTTAATGTTAGTAGTGAATGGATGATTCCTAAAATTATGGAAGTAATGAACAAGGCACCAGAAGTGTTAGAAAAAACAGCTAATATCATGGAAGCTGGAGATTGGATTGTTAATAAATTAACAGGACAAAATGTTCGCTCTAATTGTGGTTTAGGTTTTAAATCATTTTGGGAAGAAAATGAAGGATTCCATTATGATTTGTTTGATAAAGTAGATGATCAATTATCAGATGTTGTACGTGAAAAGGTGGACGCACCAATTGTTAAAATAGGCGAAACAGTTGGCCAAATTTCTGAAGAGATGGCAGAGAAATTGGGTCTTTCTACCAAAACAAAAGTAAGTCCGTTTATCATAGATTCACATTCTAGTTTATTAGGTATTGGTTCACAACAAGACAAGCAAATGACAATGGTAATTGGAACAAGTACATGTCATCTTATGTTAAATGAACAACAACATCAAGTGCCTGGTATTTCAGGTTCTGTTAAAGGTGCAATTATTCCAGAATTATATGCTTATGAAGCGGGACAATCAGCAGTAGGTGATCTTTTTGAATATATTGCAAATCAATCACCGAAAGCATATGTCGATGAAGCGAATGAAAGAGATATTTCAATTTTTGAATTATTAAATGAGAAAGTAAAAGATCAAATGCCTGGCGAAAGTGGTCTGATTGTATTAGATTGGCATAACGGTAACCGAAGTGTGTTAAGTGATAGTAACTTAAAAGGGTGTGTATTTGGCATGTCGTTACAAACGACACATGAAGAACTTTACCGTGCATACTTAGAAGCTACAGCATTTGGTACTAAAATGATTATGCAACAATACCAAAGTTGGAATATGGATGTTGAAGATGTCTTTGCTTGTGGTGGTATTCCTAAGAAAAATCCACTAATGATGGACATTTATGCAAATGTACTAAATAAAAAAGTAACAATAATAGATAGTGAATATGCACCTGCTATTGGTGCAGCAATTCTTGGTTCAGTTTGTGGTGGTGCACATCAAACGTTAAATGAAGCAATTGAGTCTATGAAAGAACCTGTTTTATATGAAGTAACGCCAGATCCTGAAAAAGTGAAACGCTATAAGAAACTATTTAGCGCGTATAAAGAATTGCATGATATTCATGGTTATAAAAAAGCGAGAATCATGCGTAATGTGGGTAAATTAATGGAAGCATAAAAATAGATTTTAGCACTTAGTGAGTTGGAGAATTTGAATTCACTAAGTGTTTTTTGTATCAATAAGTTTATTTATGTGGTTAGAAGTATTAGGCTTAAATAAAGGAGCTGACTGAAATGAATATAATGTTAACAGGTGCTACAGGAAATTTAGGTCATCATATTACTAGCCAAGCCATCGAACATGGTATTGACCGATTTTATATAGCGGTAAGAAATTTAGAGAAAGTTCCAGAACAATGGAGAGATAATGTTTCTGTAAGGCAATTGGATTATTTTGATGAAAAAAGTATGATTACAGCATTTCAAGATATGGATACGGTCATTTTTATACCAAGTATCATACATCCCTCTATTAAAAGAATTCCAGAAGTAGAGAATCTAATTAGTGCAGCAAAGCAAAGCGGTGTTAGTCATATAATTTATATTGGATATTATGCTGATCAACATAATAATCCTTTCCATATGAGTCCTTACTTTGGATATGCTGAACGTCTTCTTGCTTCAAGCGGTATTGATTATACATATGTCAGAATGGCAATGTATATGGATCCATTGAAACCGTATCTTCCAGAATTAATGGATATGCATAAGTTGATATATCCAGTAGGTGAAGGACGAATTAATTATATCACTAGACATGATATTGCAAGAGGTATTATTGCCATCATAGAAAATCCTGACACATGGGGAGAACGTTACTTATTATCAGGATATAGTTATGATATGTATGAGCTTGCAGATATTTTATCAGATGTATCTCAAACAGAAATTAAATATGAACCTGTTTCATTAGAGACGTTTGCAAATATGTATGATGAACCAAAAGGATTTGGAGCACTTCTAGCATCCATGTATGAAGCGGGTGCAAGAGGATTACTGGATCAACAATCTAACGATTTTGAAAACTTAGTTAACGATAAACCACAAACATTTAAAGCTTTTCTAATGGAATAAAGATCGTAATAAGAAGGTCATGAGACATGCAATACTGTCTCATGACCTTCTTTATATTATGCAGATTTTTTTACGTGAATATAATAAAGTGATACCAGTTATCGCTATTAATAGCGCGATAACATCAGAATGATTGCTACCTCCTGTATTAGGAAGAATAGCTAAATTGTCATGAGTCGATTGTTGAGAACGTTCTCCATTATACATGTTTTGTATATTTTTAGTGTTAGATGTTACGATATCTAAATTTGATTGAGAATAAGATGTTGCGTTTCTTAGATAAGTAGATTTTGTATTAAATATATTAGTTTTGATTTGGTCATCACTTTGATTTGATGTTTCAATCTGTTTTTTATTTAATGGCTTATTATTCTGATGCGTATTGTTTTGAGTCGCTGTTGATATTTGATTGCTAGGGCTTGGTTGGTAGGTACCGATATGACTAACCGGATTTCGTGACGACTTATCTGAGTGGTTTCTTTGATGTGATGAGCTTGTCGCTACATTATTTCCAGGGTAATAAGTCGTTTTAATGTCTTTTGTTTTTGGAAGTGGAACGACTTTGTCATTATGTTTATTATTTTGAGACAGTTGACCATTGATGATTCTTTCGGGTTTGTTGGTATCATATTTAGATAAATCAGCATTTTTAATGTATTGAGCAACTACTTCATCTAAAGAAACACCTTCTTCTCGTTTACCGCCAAACATGTCATAGCCATCACCTTTATTAGCGGTGAAATCATTTGTTGCTACATAATATGTTTTATTTGGGTCTAACTTTTCGAATTTTCCAGTATCATGATTAAGAATTTGAATATCCGTAACTCTATTGCCTGACTTTTTAGTAATATCGAATCCAATACGAATAGACTTAGATACTTGTAAGAAGCCGCCATTTGCCGTTAATTGTGATTTGCCATCTTTTGATTCTGTAGGCGCACTTAGACTATGTTCAAAAGCTTTTTTAACTTCGGAACCTTTTACTTTTATTTGAGATATTAAGTTTCCGAAAGGTAAAACAGTAATAATATCATTTTGTGTTACTTTGCCTTTATCGATAGATGCTCTAATGCCTCCACCATTTGTAATAGCAAAATCAGGGCGATGGCTAAATTTCTTAGAAGCATAATCCTCCATTGCATCAGTAATTAAATTACCTAAATTTGTTTCTTGTGTACGGGCAACATTGCGTTCACCATTAAGTTTCACTTTGTTATTAGGAATAATGACTGTTGATGTCGCTTTTAAGAAGTCATCATTCGCTTTGTTTACTTGTTTTTCAATTTTAGTGTCAGGCTTAATATTTTTTGTGTCAGCGACGTTGATTAAATCCGCTTTAAGATTTTTGGTTTGATTATTCTCTCTATTGAATCGGATGCGTCCGACATTTTCTAAGGCAGTTCCAGTTTGAGCTAATACATTTTTACCATAGGATTTACCGTTTTCAATGACAGTATGAGAGTGTCCATCTAATACAATGATAGATTGTTTAAATGATTTATCTTTCGATAATTGATCTGTTAAATAGTCGCCACGCCATTCTTTTTTAGTATTAGGATCTACACCTAAATGAGATAAAATGACAAAAACATCTACTTGATCTTTAATGTCATTCATAGCATGTTTTACACTTGTCAGTGGATCTTTAAATTCAACACCTTTAACAGCCGATGGTGAAGTTTTAGTTTTAGTCTCTGGTGTTGTAACTCCAACAATGCCATAACGGACGCCATTTTTTTTGACAATTGTTGATGGTTTGAAGTCACTCTTACCATTTTTATAAACATTTGAAGTAATCATTGGAAAGTTAAGTTGCTTTTTTAATTTAAGTAGTTGGTCATATCCAAAATCAAATTCATGATTGCCTAAGGTCATGGCGTCATAGCCGGCACTATTCATAGCCTTTGCCATTTCTTCGCCTTTAGAGTTATTAGAGACAGGTAAGCCTTGGAAAGCATCACCAGAATCTAATAACAAATCGGGCTTTTCTTTATTTTTAAGACCTTTAACCTTAGGCATGCCAATAACTTTTCCATCATCTTCAACAAAGCGGCCATGGATATCGTTAGTATGTAAAATTGTATGTTCATTTTTGTTAGTACTTTCTGTTTTCGAGCTATCATTATGCTTAGCTTTTTCTTGTGTTTGTGTAGAAGTTACATATAGTTGCTTGTTCTGATCAGTCTGCTGTTGATGATTTTTATCATTGTTACTTTGATTTTTAGTTGAAGATTGCTGTTCTTTTAACTGTTGCTTTGGTGCATTTGAATTCTTGTTAATATTTACTACTTGTTCCTTGGTATTTGAATTTGGTTGTTCGTGTTGTGTATTTGAATGATAAGAAGTTATGTTTGTAGTATTTTTATTACTCTTAACTGTTGAATTGTTGTCATCTCTATGAGTATTTGTATCAATTGCTTTATTTTGATACTTAGCTAGTTCTCCATTATGTACAGAAATATTTTGCTGATTTTCATGGTTATTATTAGAAGACGTTTTATTAGTTTTATCTTCAGGTAACGATGTCGTAGTATCATCTTTTGAAGGTTGCTGTTCTGTGGTGGCTTTTGGCCTTGATTCTTGGCTACTTGTATTTATTTGTTGAGTTGATGTGGTATCACTCTTTTGATTGTCACTTTGATTTTCAGCTGCTTGTACAGGATGATTGATAAATCCTATACAAATCAATGTGATTAAAATAAATGAAAAAAATAGACGCTTCATATTGGCCTCCTTAATAATCAAAAATATAACAAGTCAATTTTAGCATATAAAATTTAAATAAAAATATTGCATAAACATAATTTACTGTAATTTTAAGGTTTATTAATATTTGATTAACGTATATGACATTGTACCTAAAAAATTTAAATTTATAACTAGATATTGGCTTAATATCAAAAATTAGAAATTCTAACTTTGTACTCACTATATATACAAGAAAACGCTTTTATATTATAATATAAATGTAAATCGAGAATTTGTTCACACGAGAAAGACAACGAATTTTCTATAAACACAAGGGGAGATTTATAATGAAAAAAATTATGATAACAGGTGCTTTAGGACAAATAGGTACAGAATTAGTAGTTAAATGTAGAGAAATTTATGGTACAGATAATGTACTAGCTACGGATATTAGAGAACCAGAAGCTGATTCGCCAGTAAATGATGGACCATTTGAAATTCTAGATGTAACAGATCGTGACAAAATGTTTGAATTAGTTAAAAATTTCGAAGCTGATACGTTAATGCATATGGCTGCTTTATTATCAGCTACAGCAGAGAAGAACCCTATGTTTGCTTGGGATTTAAATATGGGTGGATTAATGAATGCTTTAGAAGCAGCACGTACATACGATTTACATTTCTTCACGCCAAGTTCAATCGGCGCATTTGGTGATTCAACACCTAAAGTGAATACGCCACAAGTAACGATTCAACAACCTACAACAATGTATGGTGTCAATAAAGTTGCTGGAGAATTATTATGCCAGTACTACTTTACTAAATTTGGTGTAGACACACGTAGTGTAAGATTCCCAGGATTAATTTCACATGTTAAAGAACCAGGCGGCGGTACTACAGACTATGCTGTAGAAATATACTTTAAAGCAGTTAGAGAAAATCATTATACAAGCTATATTGATAAAGGTACATTTATGGATATGATGTACATGGATGATGCAATTGAAGCTATTATTCAATTAATGGAAGCTGATGGTGCTAAATTAGAAACTAGAAATGGTTATAATTTAAGTGCTATGAGTATTGATCCAGAAATGGTTAAAGAAGCTATTCAAGAACATTATCCAGACTTTACGTTAGACTATGATGTGGATCCTGTACGAGAAGGTATTGCTAAAAGTTGGCCAGATAGTATCGATACAAGTTGTGCACGTGGAGAATGGGGCTTCAATCCTAAATATGATTTAGAAAGTATGACTAAATTAATGTTAGATGCTATTGAAGCTAAAGAAAAAGCAACAAAATAATCTGCTTATTAAATATAACGTAGTAAATGTTAGTTTTACTCCTTCTAATTATTTTTACATTAGAAGGAGTGATTTTTTTATCTTCGAGCAGTTACTTGACTTGTAAGATAAAAGCGATAGTGTTTTACTTAAGATATATTATACATATTAGTATTTAGTTTGAATTTTTGGAAAATTTATTGAATAGTATATATACGATTGCTATAATCTAGTATAACTATTTATATTGGTAGCAATATTAGGAGGCCGTTATCATGACAGAACAAGTTAAATTTGAGAAACGAGATACTTTAAAAGAAAAACCAGATAATTCGAATTTAGGATTTGGTCAATACTTTACAGATTATATGTTGAGTTATGATTATGATGCTGATAAGGGTTGGCATGATTTAAAAATAGTGCCTTATGCACCATTTGAAATTTCACCAGCTGCTCAAGGTTTACATTATGGTCAAGCTGTATTTGAAGGTTTGAAAGCATATAAATATAATGATGAAGTTGTTTTATTCCGCCCAGATGAAAACTTTAAACGAATTAATAATTCTTTAGCACGTTTGGAAATGCCAGAAGTGGATAAAGATGTCTTATTGGAAGGTTTGAAACAATTAGTAGATGTTGAACGTGATTGGATCCCAGAAGGTGAAGGCCAATCATTATATATCCGTCCTTTTGTATTTGCGACTGAAGGTATTCTTGGCGTAAGAGCATCTCATTCGTATAAATTATTAATTATCTTATCCCCATCAGGTGCTTATTATGGTGGTGACACATTAAAATCCACTAAAATTTATGTAGAAGACGAATATGTACGTGCCGTACGTGGCGGTGTAGGATTTGCTAAAGTAGCAGGTAACTATGCTGCGAGCTTATTAGCACAAACGAACGCTAACAAATTAGGTTACGACCAAGTGCTTTGGTTAGATGGTGTTGAACAAAAATATGTTGAAGAAGTAGGTAGTATGAACATCTTCTTTGTTGAAAACGGAAAAATCGTTACACCTGCATTAAATGGTAGTATTTTACCAGGTATTACACGTAAATCTATTATCGAGTTAGCGCAAGATTTAGGATATGAAGTTGAAGAACGTCGAGTTTCTATTGACGAATTATTTGAAGCGTACGACAAAGGTGAGTTAACAGAAGTATTTGGTACTGGTACAGCAGCAGTAATTTCACCAGTAGGTACTTTACGTTATGAAGAAAGAGAAATTGTTATTAACAACAATGAACCAGGTGAAATTACGACAAAACTTTATAATGAATATACAGGTATTCAAAATGGTTCGCTAGAAGATCGTCACGGTTGGCGTTTTGTAGTGCCTAGATACTAAAATTTTAAATTATTGCTAGGAGCCTTTATTAAAGGTTTCTAGCTTTTTTAATAAACAATAATACAGCGATTATATGCGTTAAAGTTATAATATTATTCGTATAGTTAAAATAATTATTTTTAATCCAAGAAGCGACTTAAAAGTAACTTTCCTACATTTTTAACTATGGTTGTACTACAATAATACGTATTGAAACAAAAATAAAATATGGAGTGTAGTGATATCAATGGAATGGATACTGTTTGATAAAGATGGCACGTTAATAGAGTTTGATAAGAGTTGGGAAAAAATTGGTATACGTCTTGTTGATAAATTGTTAGATACATTTCCTGTTCATGATAAAGAAGTAGCGCACAGACAATTAGGCATACTAGATGATAAGATTGTTCCAGATTCTGTGATGGGCTCAGGATCTTTAGGTGAAATGATTAAATCCTTTGATGATGTTACTGGTCAAGACACATCTGAATGGACAAGAAATACGAGCCAAGAGTTAGTAGACTCAAGAGAGCCAGAAAATCATTGGATAGATGGTGTTTATGATACCATTGTAGCCTTACGTCAAGATGGCTATAAAATAGGTATTGTAACAAGTGATACCAACAAAGGAGTTACTCAATTTTTAGAAGCAACCCAATCAAAAGATTTATTCGATTTAGTTATTTCAACAGAAACACATGCTGAAGAAAAACCGAGTCCCAAAGTATTAGACCCATTATTCGAAGCTTATGATGTTAAACCAGAACAAGTAGTGATTGTAGGAGATACCGCAAATGACATGAAGACTGCAATTAATGCACATTTAGGATTGAGTATTGGTGTGTTATCGGGTATCGCTAAAAGAGAAGAACTTCACGAAGCGGATGTCATCATTGAAAGTGCTAAAGAAGTTAAACAAGTGCTTGATAAACAATAATGTTAGTATTTATTAAATAAAAAAAAGCTCCCGACTTTGTGGCCACTATAGATGTGGTTACTAATGTTGGGAGCTTATCTATTTGGTTTTTGGTTATCTTGGGTCAACTTGACGATACGTATCGATAACATGTGCAATTTTATCGATAATAGGATTTAGTGTGTCGGGGTCGTTATGAATATCATATTCATTGATATTCACGCGAACGACTGGACAAGCATTAAAGTTATTAATCCAATGATCGTAACGGTCAAATAATTTTTGCCAATATTCAGGGTTGGTATCAATTTCTATTTCACGACCACGTTGTTTGATACGTTCAATGACTTCATCATAATCACATTCCAAATAAATAAGAACATCTGGTTTTGGAAAATAAGGTGTCATGACCATGGCATTAAATAGTTCTGAATAAGTTCTGAAATCATCTTTACTCATAGTTCCTTGTTCTTCATGCATTTTGGCAAAGATATCTACATCTTCATATATAGAACGGTCTTGTACAAACCCGCCGCCATACTCAAACATACGTTTTTGCTCTTTAAAACGTTCTGCTAAAAAGTAGATTTGTAAATGAAAGCTCCAACGCTCAAAATCTTGATAGAATTTATCCAAATAGGGATTATGATCTACGTTTTCAAATGAGGTTTTAAAATTTAACTTATTTGCTAAAGCTTGAGTGAGGGTAGACTTACCGACACCAACTGTACCTGCAATTGTGATTATGGCGTCTTGTGGTATGTTAAATGAATTCATTTTATTTATCTCCAATCATTGATTTTACCTGAGTAAGTATCTCTTGATAATCTTTGTCATTAGTGACAAAATCCATATTTGACGTGTTGATGTGTAATACTTGAACATCACTATCTTTTAAAGAACTATAAAAAGTATGATAGTCACGTTTCAAAGCAAGTAAATAATCATCTTCGATTTGATGTTCGAAACTACGATTTCTTTTAGCAATTCTGTGTTTTAATACATCTAATTCTGCATCTAAAAAGATTATTGTATTTGGCATTGTTAAATCTTCGGTTAAAATGTCATATATACGTGAGAATTTATTGAATTCATGACGGTCTAATGTATTTTTAGCAAAGATTTTATTTTTATAAATGTGATAATCACTTACTATACCTTTGTGAATTGACTCGATATCTTTAAACTGTTTATATCCATTACATAAAAAGAACATTTCTGTTTGGAAACTCCATTTTGAAATGTCATCATAAAAGTCAGATAAAAATGGATTTTCATCGACAATTTCTTTTTCTTCATAAAAATCTAAGGATTGACTTAATTTGTGAGCAAGAGAAGATTTTCCAACACCGATTGGACCTTCAATTGCGATAAATGGTTTATTCATATTCACTTCTCCAAATGTTAAGATAGACAGTGAGTATTGTAACACAAGTGAGGTGTCTGGACACGAATGGAAACTGATGAATATTATATGAAAATTGCAATCAAAGAAGCTAAAAAGGCCGAACTACTAGGAGAAGTTCCTATAGGTGCAATTATAGTTAAGAATAATCATGTTATAGCAAGAGCGCATAATATGAGAGAAACGTTGCAACAACCTACAGCCCACGCTGAACATTTAGCTATTGAACGAGCAGCAAAAGTATTAGGAAGTTGGCGTCTTGAAGATTGTACTTTATATGTCACACTAGAACCTTGTGTGATGTGTGCAGGCACTATTGTGATGAGTAGAATTCCATATATTAAATATGGCGCAGCAGATCCTAAAGGGGGATGTTCGGGAAGTTTAATGAATTTATTGAATCAACCGGATTTTAATCATAGAGCACAAGTGGAAAGTGGATTGTTAGAAGAACAATGTGGTGATTTACTAAGAAACTTCTTTAGAAAGTTAAGAGAAAAGAAAAAATCCGACAAACGGGCTATACTAAATCATGAATCGGATTTGTTAGAATAGAGTAGTAAGGTAAGTCATTGTCAATCCACGAATCTTTAATATAATGAATACTATATAGTATGAAACGAGGTTAACGAATGATTAAGTTAATAGCAACAGACATGGATGGTACGTTATTAAACGCGGCACACGAAATTTCAGAAGAAAATCAGCAAGCAATTCGATATGCCCAAGAACAAGGTATTACTGTAGTCATAGCGACAGGAAGAGCATTTTATGAAGCTAACACACCAGTAGCTGAAACAGATTTGAAAGTGCCTTATATTTGCTTGAATGGGGCAGAGGTTCGAGATGAAACATTCAATATAATGAGTACCTCTCATTTAAATCATGAATTAGTACACAAAGTTACTTCAAAATTAAAAGAAGAAGGTATTTATTACCAAATCTATACTAATAGAGGTATTTATACTGAAGATCCACAACGTGATTTGGATATTTATATTGATATTGCTGAGAGAGCAGGTCAAAAAGCAGATGTTGAAAAAATTAAAAATGGTATTCAAAAACGTATTGATAATGGAACTTTAAAAGTTGTTGATAGCTATGATGCGATAGAGGATATCCCTGGTGAGTTAATAATGAAAGTGTTAGCCTTTAATCCTGATTTAGGAAAAATGGATCGTGTTGGGCAAGAACTTGCAACGTCACCTAACTTAGCTATATCGTCTTCTTCAAGAGGAAATTTGGAGATTACCCACTCAGATGCCCAAAAAGGTATTGCGTTAGAAACAATCGCAGAACGTTTAGGTGTAAAAATGGAAAACGTGATGGCGCTTGGTGACAATTTGAATGATATGTCCATGTTAGAACGTGTTGGCTATCCTGTTGCAATGGAAAATGCTGCACCGGAAGTGAAAGCAATTGCAACATACACTACTGACACTAATGAAAATAGCGGTGTTGGTAAAGCTATAATGAAATTGATTGATCAGAAAAAATAATACAATCGACAAAGGAGATATAGATAATGAAAGGACTAGCAATTATCGGTAGTGCACAATTAGGATCTCATACACACGCATTGTCCCAATATTTACAAGGTCAATTCGAAGAACATGGTGTAGAGTTGGAAATTTTTGAATTAGCGAAAAATCCTATACATCAACTTGATTTTGCAGGGACAACACAAGCGACTGAAGAGATTAAAAATAATGTTGATTTATTACAAAGTAAGGCTATGGAAGCGGATTTCTTCATATTAGGAACACCTAATTACCACGGTTCATTTTCAGGTATTTTAAAAAATGCATTAGACCACTTGAATATGGATTACTTTAAAATGAAACCTGTTGGATTGATTGGAAATAGTGGTGGTATTGTAAGTTCTGAACCACTATCACATTTAAGAATTATCTTGAGAAGTTTATTAGGCATAGCTGTACCTACACAGATTGCTACGCATGATAGTGATTACGCTAAATTAGATGATGGCACATTATATTTAGAAGATGATGAATTCCAGTTACGTGCCAGATTATTTGTAGATCAAATTGTTTCTTTCGTAAATAATAGTCCATATGACCATTTAAAATAAAAGCACAACTAAAATAGAAAATGATTAAAATCAACTCAAACAAGTATTAAATAGATATTAAAGATTAGGTGGAAAATATACTGATTTCTAAATATCTACATTATATTAAACTTGTTTGAGTTTTTTGTTGTTGATAAATAAATAAGGTTTGATTTATATTCATTTTAGAATTAAAGTATTTAATTTGGTGATGATATTATTGTTGTAATTTATTTAAAAAGATTATACAATAACTTTCATAAATCATTGAAGGTAATTAAGCGTTTTGTAATAATACCTTCTGATATATAACCATTGAATAAAGTTTAAGAAATAAAAACATTTTGGTAATAAGTTTAGAATATAAAATAATAGTCCTTTTGATTGTTATATTTGTCATTAAAAATATAGTGCGAATCGATTAATCATTATTTTAAGCGTAACTATATGACATGTATCTATCAAAAGGATTTTTTTATGGAAAATTTTCAATCAGCTTATTTTATTAAAGGTAAAGTTTCAGACATTTATTCATTAATTTTTTTAATGTTTTAAGATTATGAAGTGTATACACTTTATTATTAAAATATTATGTGTTGAAAAACAATATTGCTTATATTATATTTGTGGTAGCAACTAAAAGAATATATATGGTTGTTACATAGAATTTTGAAAATTTTTTCAAGGAGGAAGTAAATGAAGAAAAGAATGGATTTTTTACCAAACAAACTAAACAAATATTCAATTAGACGTTTTACAGTAGGGACGGCATCAATTTTAGTCGGAGCCACATTAGTATTCGGTATTGGTAATAACGAAGCGCATGCTTCTGAGAAGACAAGTACTGAAGAATCTACTCAATCTAATGAAGATACAGCCTCTCAAGATAGTGTTAAACAAAAAGGTGATGTTCAAACAAATGAACAAGCAACTAACAATAATGTCAACCCTGAACAAGTTGATGTAACAAATGAAGCAAATACTTCAGAAGCGTCAACAACAGAGAAAGAACCAAAAGCTGACACAACAAAAGAAGCGTCAACAACAGAGGAAGCGCCAAAAGCTGACACAACAAAAGAAGCACCAACAACAGCGGAAGAACTAAAAGTTGAGACAACAAAAGAAGAGCCAGCAACAGCGGAAAAACCAAAAGCCGACACGACTAAAGAAGAAGCAACAACAAAAGAAGAACCAACAACAGCAGAAGAACCAAAAGCTGACACGACTAAAGAAAAAACAACAACAAAAGAAGAGCCAGCAACAGCGGAAAAACCAAAAGCCGACACGACTAAAGAAGAAGCAACAACAAAAGAAGAACCAACAACAGCAGAAGAACCAAAAGCTGACACGACTAAAGAAAAAACAACAACAAAAGAAGAACCAACAACAGCAGAAGAACCAACAACTAAAACAACTTCAGAGCAAACTCCAGAATCAAAACAAATTGATTCTAAAAGAACAACTTCAGAACAAGCATCTCAACCAGTCGCTCAATCTCAAAATTCAGCCCAATCAACTAAAACATAAGATGTTAATACAGTAGTTAATAATGTCAAAAAAGCTAAAACAACTGAAGATAAACAAGAAGCTTTAACAAACTATATTGCTGATACAAATAATACAAGTCAAAAAGAAGCGAAAGCACAAGTTGAAAACTTAGACTTAGATTATAATCATCTTGATGAAACAACATTATTAAGTGCATTAGCACAAGATTATTCCAATAAAAAAGATTCAACAACAACGTATGCTACACCACGTTCAACTACATCTGCACCAAAACCTGTTAATCGTTTAGGTGTCAAAAAATTAGCAGCAGTAAGACAAGGTACAAATGTAAATGATAAAGTTCACTTTTCTAATATCGATATAGCTATTGATAGAGGACACACAAATCCACAAACAGGTCAAAAAGAGTTCTGGGCTACATCAAGTGACGTTTTAAAATTAAAATCGGATTATACAATTGATGATGATGTTCATGAAGGAGACCAAATGACGTTCCAATATGGAAAATATTTCCGTCCTGGTTCAGTAAGTTTACCTTCTACACAACAGAACTTATATGATGCAAACGGTGGATTAGTTGCTAAAGGTATCTACGATAGTAATACTAATTCAACTACTTATACATTTACTAACTACGTTGATCAATATAATAATATTAAAGGTAGTTTTGAACAGGTTACGTTTGCTAAACGTGAAAATGCAACCACTGACAAAACAACTTATCCAATGCAAGTCACTTTAGGTAATCAATCATATTCAAAAGACATTATTGTGGATTATGGTAATAAAGAGAATGCACCTATTATTACAAGTACAAATTATATTGAAAATGGTACGTTAGCACGTCATATGACAGCTTATATCAATCAACCTAAATCAACATTTACAAAAGAAACATTTACTACAAACCTAACTGGTTTTAAATTCGATCCAACTAAAAATAACTTCAGAATCTATGAAGTAACAAATCAAAACCAATTTGTAGATAGTTTCACACCAGATACATCTAATCTTAAAGATGTAACTAGTAACTTTAAAATTAATTACAGTAATAACAATCAAACTGCTACAGTTGATTTATTAAATGGTGCGAAAAGTAGTAATAAGCAATATATTATTGAACAAGTTGCCTATCCTCTAGATACAGCAAATGATACGAATGGTAAAATTGATTACCGTTTAGACACTAATGAAAAAATCTACACTTGGTCTAACTCTTATTCGACTGCTGCAGGGTCTTCCACTGCTAATGGAGATTTAAAGAAATATTCATTAGGTGATTACGTATGGGAAGATACGAACAAAGATGGTAAACAAGATGCTGATGAAAAAGGTATTCAAGGTGTATACGTCATCCTTAAAGATGCTAATGGAAAAGAATTAGATCGTACAACTACAGATTCAACAGGTAAATATCAATTTAATGACTTAACAAATGGAACCTACACAGTTGAATTCTCTACACCAGAAGGTTATACACCAACAACAGCAAATGCTGGTACAGATGATAGTGTTGATTCAGATGGCTTAACTACTACTGGTGTGATTAAAGACGCAGATAACTGGACGTTAGACAGTGGTTTCTATAAAACACCAAAATATAGTTTAGGTGATTATGTTTGGTTAGATACCAACAAAGACGGTAAACAAGATGATACTGAAAAAGGAATACCTGGCGTAACTGTTACATTAAAAGATAAAGATGGTAACGTTCTTCAAACAACAACTACAGATTCAACAGGTAAATATCGTTTTGATAATTTAGATAATGGTGATTACATTGTTCATTTTGATAAACCAGCAAACTTAACACTAACTACAGTAGATTCTACTGATGATGATAAAGATGCTGATGGAGAAGATGTACATGTAACTATTAAAGATCATGATGATTTCACAATAGATAATGGTTACTTCGAAGAAGACTCAGATAGCGATGCGGATTCAGATAGCGACTCAGACTCAGATAGCGATTCAGACTCAGACAGTGACTCAGATTCCGACAGCGACTCAGATTCAGATAGCGACTCAGATTCCGACTCAGACTCAGATAGCGATTCAGATTCAGACAGTGACTCAGACTCAGACAGCGACTCAGATTCCGACAGCGACTCAGATTCAGATAGCGACTCCGACTCAGATAGCGATTCTGATTCAGACAGCGATTCCGATTCCGACTCAGACAGCGATTCTGATTCCGACTCAGACAGCGATTCTGATTCAGACAGTGACTCAGATTCCGACAGCGACTCAGATTCAGATAGCGATGCAGATAAAGAGCACGGAGATGATGCATTACCTGAAACAGGTGATGATTCAAATCAAAACAATGCTACTTTATTCGGTTCTTTATTCGCAGCATTAGGATCTCTATTCTTATTTGGTAGACGTCGTAAAAAAGATGCAGATAACAAGTAATATATAATCTGTGTTAAATATATAATTATGGATAAAACCAGGTCATTTTGGCCTGGTTTTATTTGAAAATTACACTAAATAATTAATAATTGATATAATTAATTATGATATATGTGTAATATGGAGGTTAATATGGATATTGAAAGAAAAATAAGAAAATTAGTAGAGTTTATTAATGATAAAGAAAATATTGAAGGTTATGCGTTTGTTAGTTTAGGGAAACCTAATGTTAAAGCTCAGGTGAAGCTTTTAAAGAAAACTACTTATTTAGAACGTGAGATTAATAAATTATGTCAAAAATACAAGAAAAAGGCAGCTGTATATCCAACATGGATTAAAGTGGATATTGTTACACATTTTAATAATGTACCATTTAATGAACTGAAAAATGACTTGATTACAACTAGACGAAATTATATTGAATATGGTATTGCTCTTGACTCAAATTGGAATATCACTTTTTTACCTGAGGAAATTAATGTAAATGCATTTGTTAGACCATCTAAAGAGACTAAAGAGTTTTATTTATCTGAAGACAATATTAATAACTATATGCGTAAATATACTAATTATAAAAGACCATTTTCGGAGGATTTATATAAAGGGAAAGATGTCACTAAATTTTATACTAAATCATACTTTTTAGATGACGAAGAAGTTTATGAGTTGCATTCGAAAGGCTATCAAAAAGGCTTAAGAAAAATAGATGATTTGAGTAGTGAGATAGATAAATTGATAAAAAGTAGTACTCACTTTTTAGATAATATGATGGAAGATAGTGGTAGATATAATTACGGATATTTCCCACATTTTGATAAAAAAAATAGGATTTTATAACATTTTACGACATTCATCATCTACTTACGCGTTAATTGAAGGATTAAACTATTTAGGAGAACCACTAAATTCAACTGAAAAAGCTATTAATTATATCATCGACAATTATATATATGAAAGTAATGGCAATGCATATGTGTTTGATGATACAAAAAACGTAAATGAGATTAAATTAGGACAAAATGCATCATTTATATTTGCAGTATGTGAATATTTGAAAAAAAACAATAATGAAAGATTCCTTGAAGCAGCACAAAAGGTAGCTAATGGCATATTAACTATGATAGATGAAAATACGTGGGATACTACTCATGTATTAAACTATCCTGATTTATCTGTTAAAGAGAAATTTAGAATTGTTTATTATGATGGTGAGGCAGCGTTAGCATTAATTCGACTATATCAACAAGACCATAATGAACAATGGTTGAATACAGTTAAAAGTTTAGTTGATCAATTTATTGCTAAAGATTATTGGAAATATCATGACCACTGGTTAGGATACTGTACAAATGAACTAGTACAAATTAATCCAGAAGCTAAATATTTTGAGTTTGGAATTAAAAATGTAAGCACGCATTTAGATTATATTAAAAATCGTGAAACTACTTTCCCAACATTTTTAGAAATGTTAATGGCCACATATAGATTGATTCAAAAAGCCAAACAAGAAGGGCATGAAGAATTAGTCGAATCATTAATAGATGAACAGAAATTAATTGATATTATCCGTATAAGAGCAGATTATCAAAGAACAGGCTTTTTCTATCCAGAATTAGCTATGTATTTTAAAAATCCAGCTAGAATATTAGGTAGTTTCTTCATAAAACATCACGGTTATAGAGTTAGAATTGATGATATAGAACATTATGTTTCTGGTTATGTTCAATATCAAAAAGCTTTTAAGTAATATTAAAGAGAAATTGTTTATTAGTTCTGTATAGGATTGATTATTATAATTAAAGGAAATATCTATCTCATTGCGATAGATATTTCCTTTTTAATTTTTGTATAGTATTAAAATATACATAAAATCTATTGATACTTGTCATATTTACCTAAAAATAGATTTTCAATAAAAGTAATTGATTTTTCTGAAATAAAGGGGTTGCGTAACAATTTAATTAAAGTTGTTTTAGAATGTTTAAATAAACGCATTGGTGCATACTGTCCTCTTTGAATCATATCAACATATCTATTTAGAAAAATCGTTAGTAAATCTTGTTTTCTATTTGTAGACATAGTGGTTTTATTTAAAATAAAATCATATACTGCTACATATATTTTAACAGCATCTCTAGGTGGAGTGGACGAATTAGTTAATGCGACCTCGTCTTGAGTTTCATAAAAATAATAATCATTTTCATAACCTAAAATAGTGATAGTATTTACGACACTATAAACTTGCATTAAAAACCAATTGTCTTCTCTTACTTTTATACCTTCTGGAAAACGAATATTATAATCTTCAACAATTGAGCGTTTAATTAATTTCCCAATGACATTTAAAGTATTATATAACTTAGTATTTTCAAATTTTAAATTTGATTTTGTTTCTTTATAACAAAATGCAGAACGGCTTATAGGTCTGTTACTATTTGCATCTCTAAAGTAAGGCATACATATCATATCGTCATTTGTATTTTTAGCTATATTCATTGCATTTTTTAGAGCATTAGTGGTGATATAGTCATCAGAATCAATAAATAATATCCATTTTCCCTGAGCTACTTCTAAAGCCTTATTCCTTGGAACCGAAGCGCCACCAGAGTTTTTAGTACTTTCTAATATTACTAAGTTAGGTATATATTGGTTATAAGTTTTAGCTATTTCTAAAGATTGATCTGTAGATTTATCATCAGATACAATTACTTCTATTTTTTGTAAATCATATTCTTGTTCACTTATTTTTTTAAGTAAACGTTCAATAGATTTTTCTCTATTATATAAAGGAATGATGATTGAGATTTCAATATTTTGATTCAAGTTAGTTCCCTCCATTATCATTAAGAAGATTTTTAGCTTCATTTATGTCGTTAAAAGATGTAAAAATAATAGTTTTATTAAATCCGCGAATAAATCCACTTTTATATTTTAGCCCAATAATAAAAGCATTATTAAATTTAAATAAATCATATTTATAATCATTATAAATACTAAGTAAATCTGATACTGTAAAACTTTGTCTTTCTTTAACTCTAAATCTTCCAGTTAGATTAGTGGCGATAGAATCACTTAAGTTATAATTTGCTATAATGGAATTTGTATATTTTTTTCGATTCGCGAAATTTTTGAATAAATAATCAGCTAATTCATAGGATTCGGATGGATGGGGACCTTTAGACATTGATGTTAATAGTTCATATACATTTATTGTTTTACCAGTAAAGAAGTTCGAATTATTTGTGACCCATTCTTTTAATTGTAATTCTTCATTTGGTACTTGCACGTCAATAGCATTCATATAATAAACTAAAGGGCCCATACCCTCTATTGTCATGGAATTCTCAACATTAAATTGTTCTTCGATTTCATTGGTATCATTATTTACAATGATATAACTTTTGCCATTATTACTGATTGCTGAGAATAAATCTTTAAAATTAGCTTCTAATTTCGTTTTAGCTAAAATATTTGGCAAGGTTTTAGCAACTTCTGGGAATTGAGTTCCGCCACTAGAAGATTTTAATAGAACTACAGAATCTTCATTACACAAATATTTTAAATCATTTATCATTAATTCCTTATTAGGATAATAAGTGATATGTTTATTTTTAATTTTATTAACAACAGGTCTTAAATCATCATCTAAGCATAGAATATAATCTGCATTTGAATTAGATAAATAAGGAATAAGCTCTTGATGAGTATCTCTTGATTTATGGCCAAGATCATTAATTTTACCTAATGCAATAATTTTATTTCCTTTAAAAAATTCTGTTTGAGTATCAAAAGCTTTGATTGCATTTATCATGGCAGGTAGTGATGCGTTATGAGTATCATCAATTAATGTTGTTTTATGTGTTGGTGTTTGAATTTCTTTCATTTTTAATATTTTAGAGAATGGTTCGAAGTTATAAAGGTATTCAGCTTTTACTGGTATATTTAAATTTTTGAGTATGAGTATAGCGGCTAAGGTGTTAGAAATCATACCATCACTAAATGTATTAATTTGATAATTGCATCTTTCACCATTGACTTCAATTTCAATTTTAATAGCACCTTTTAAATATGTGATTTGAGCAGGTTTAAGAGTTGAATCTAAAGAATTTCCAATTGAATATGTCTGAACATTTTGAGTGTATTGATGTGCTTGATCTATTAAATAGTCTGCAAACATCGTGTCTCCGTTAATGATTGCGACGCCATTTTCCGATAAACCTGCAAAAATTCGAGCCTTTAATTCTGCTATTTCTTTAATACTGTTAAATGTTGAAAAATGAGCAGCACCAATACCTGTTATCACAGCTATATCAGGTTTAAGATATAAAGATGTGTTCTCTCTATGATTTATCGCATTTAAGGATGTTTCAATTACAGCAAAATCTGGATTTTTGATTAACTTTAACATATTTGCATATATTGCAGCTCTGATATTATTATTACCTCTATTTTCTTGAATAGGGTAATCTTTTAAAAGCGATGCAGTTAACATTCTTGTTGAACTTTTTCCCATTGATCCGGTAATAGCAATAACTGGATTTTTATATTGATTTCTTATGTATATTGCAAGTGTTTTAAAAGCTTTAATTGAATCTTGTACAATAAGTTGCGGTATTTTATATTCCAAGCCCTCAACATAGGTTTCAGTAATAATTAATCCGACATTAGGATTTGATTTATCTATTAAATCATTGCCTTCAGGTGCGTTTTTACTTCTACCTAATTCTCTCCACCATGTATCTTTTTTCGGTGAAAAATAAGCAGTATGTTTTGACTTTACAAAGCCATATATTGTTTCAAAATCATTGATTTCTCTATCGATATTATTTTCTATATCATATAATGTTCCTCCTATAATATTTGATATATCTTTAATCGTTAGCATAAATATCCTCCTACAGGTAACTTGAACTTTATTTTTTATTAATATTTATTGTTTGTCAGACAAGGTAATATTTTAAACCATTCTTACTTAATTATACCATGCCTCCAAATAATTTTTGATTTATAGTACATATATTTTCTAATTATTTTAAAATTCTAACTATTTATGGTAGCGCTTCCAATTATAACTGTGCTACACTACTAACGAGTGTAAAAGTTCATGAAGGGGTGGGACATAATGAAGCGTTATCGCTATTTTATTATTACGATGATTGTCATCATGACAATGATTAATTATATTGATAGGGGTGCTATTTCATACGCTCAAGAGGATATTATCAAAGAATTTGGTTTTGATACGATTGCTTGGGGCTCTATTCTAGGGTATTTTGGTTATGGTTATATGTTTGGTTCGCTGTTAGGGGGTATTACAGCGGATAAAAAAGGACCGAAATTTGTATGGATTGTAGCAGGAACTGCTTGGTCATTAGTAGAAATTGCTATGGCATTTGCCGGTGAACTAGGTATAGCCGTATTTGGAGGTTCTGCTTTAGCAGGATTCGGCATGTTGCGTGTCATGTTTGGCGTGGCTGAGGGGCCTATTTTTTCTACAATTAGTAAAACCAATGCCAATTGGGCTGCACCTAAAGAAAGAGGTTTATTATCGGCATTAGGATTAATTGGGGTGCCATTAGGTGCATTAATTACAGCACCCATTGTTTCAGGTTTTTTAACAATTTCTAACTGGCGTTTACTATTTATCTTGCTAGGTATATTAGGCCTAATTTGGGTAGTTATTTGGTCTATGGTATTTACGGATTATCCTGAAGATAATAAAAGAATTTCTGAAGAAGAATTACAATCTATTCGTTCTACTGAAGATAGTTTAAATGTCGAAAAGACAGTTGATACAGAACAATCTAAAGAAAAATGGTATCATTTTTTTACAAGTACAACGTTAATTTGTAATATGTTAGGTTACTTTGGTTTCCAATATGTTAACTTTCTTATTTTAACTTGGACGCCTAAATATTTACAGGATGAATATCATTTTGAAATCCATTCATTATGGTATTTAGGTATGATTCCATGGATTGGGGCAGTTTTCACAGCGTACTTCGGTGGTCAATTATCAGATTGGCTTAGAAAAAAGACAGGAAGTCTACGTATTGCGAGATCTGGACTTTCAATAGTAGGTATGATTTGCGCTGCTACATGCTTTTTAATTATTCCGTTTACACATAGTATTGTAGCGGTCATGATTTTAATGATGATTGGAAACGCATTTATTTTCTTACCTAATGCCGTTTATTGGGCTGTAATCATTGATACAACACCTAACAATACAGGTACATATGGTGGTATTACACATTTCTTTGTTAATACTGCAACGGTCATTGCGCCAACATTAACAGGCTATTTAGTAGCATCTTATGGCTACTCTTCAATGTTTGTATCTGCAGTGGTTGCATCATTAATTAGTATCATTGCAATGTGCTTTGTTAGACCAGGTGAAAAGAAAATGCATATGACAAAATAAAAAATGCAGTGCTTCCTAATATATCAATTTTGGAAGTACTGCATTTCTTTTATTATTTTCTATATTTTAAACGCGCAAAAGCATCATGTTGATGTATGGATTCTTCGTTACGACATTCGATATCAAAGCCTTCTATCCAATCAAATTCAACTAAATCAGCTGCTATTAATCGGATTAAGTCTTCAACAAAACGTGGATTTTCATAAGCACGTTCCGTGACACGTTTTTCGTCAGGTCGTTTTAAAATTGGATAAAGTACGGAGCTTGCATTTGCCTCCATCGCATCTAAAATTTTATCTTTATAATCATCAATGACAATGTCATCTTTATTTAAATAAGTTTTCACTGTAACGATACCACGTTGATTATGTGCTGAGTATTCACTGATTTCTTTTGAACATGGACATAACGTCGTAACGGCAGCTTGAATCGTTAATTCTTTGCGCGTTACGTTAGTACCTTCAATTGCTAAACCATAAGTGACATCAGCATTTCCAATGGCTTTAATTTGGGTTACTGGACTAAAGCGGTCAAAGAACCATTTGCCACTAACATCCACACCTGCTGCGTTTTGGTTCATCTTTTCTTGTAATGTTCTCAATACTTGATAGAGTGTATTAAATTCTAATTCAATACCATTATGATAGTGCTTTTCAACACTTTCTAAGATGCGGCTCATATTAATACCTTTTTCATCTTTATTTAAACTTGTTGAAAAGCTAAATGTACCTGCTGTTTGAAATTGATCAATCAATACAGGATAGGTTAAATTTTTAATACCTACTTCTTCTATTTCAAATAAGAAGTTTTTGTGTGTGCTTTGTAGATCAGTCATTTCATTTTTGGTAGTTGGTTTCGTACCTTCGATAGGGTCAACAGAACCAAAATGTTTCCATCGGCCTTCTCGTGTAGATAAATCAAATTCTGTCATTGTTAACCTCCATTAAGATTCGAAATGATATGTCCAAAATGGTTCGATTTCTAAAAAGCTATGAACTTGTCCATCTACTTGTGGACTCGCTAATTCTTTTAAGAAAGGCCCAGTTTGTGATGCATGTGCTTCAAAAGCTTTGATTTTTATATCTTTATATTTAGAAATATCGTTTTGGATGTCTGGTTCGCCTAAAATATCTGGGGCATCATTACTGAATGCAACTAAAGTCAATCTTGGACGTTCATTTTCAGGCATGCGTCCAACGGTTCTTACTACAGCTTCGCCAGTTGCTTCGTGATCAGGGTGAACAGCGAATTTAGGATAGAACGAAATAATTAATGAAGGATTAGTTTCATCAATTAAATTTTTAATCATGTCATCCATTTGATCATGTGGTTCAAATTCTACTGTTTTATCTCGCAATCCCATTTTACGTAAATCTGTAATTCCAATAGCCTTAGCAGCATTTTCTAATTCTTTTTCGCGAAAATCAGGTAATGATTCTCTTGTGGCAAATGGGGGATTACCTAAATTTCTGCCCATTTGACCGAGTGTTAAACAAGCGTAAGTTACAGGAATGCCTGCTTCAATATAGCTTGCAATGGTTCCCGCAGATGAGAAGGTTTCATCATCTGGATGAGGGAATATCACGAGTACATGTCTTTCATCTGTCATGATTTTGACCTCCTCTATATAGTAAATGGCTTTTCGCTAATTTCTAATGTAGCAGCCAATTGCCCTTCATAATTAAATCCTGCTATGAGACATTCGTTATCTTGGTTGACTTCGTAATGTGTTAGTCCCTGAACATAAACCCAACCACCATCGCGAAGTTTTAAACCGATACGGTATGGATCTTTATCTCCGCCTTTTAGTTGTGCGTGTTCATAAGCCACTTGTATATTTCTTAAAAAAGTACCTGCATTAAATACACGTTCATCAAAATGGTTAGCATATGCACCATTTGTCGTCTCAACATGTAGGTAAACGGGTTTATTTTCATAAGATGTGAGTAATTTCATCACTTCTTCATATTTGATAGGTTCCAACACGTTCACTCCTTACACCATTCAATGTGTTTATCAGTCTATTTTACTAAAAACAACGCAATAAATGTACATCTCTGCTCAATTTCTTTTATGAAATTTAAAATTATTTCTATATATTAGCATTTTAAAGATGGCATATCACTTTAGTACTAAAAAAATGTTGTATCGTGTTATAATCCAAATGTAATTAAGGGGTTTGTTTTTATGTTGGTTGATAGCAAATTTTTGAGGTGATTAATTATGAAAATTATTAATTTAGGTTCTAAAGAATTAGCATCATTTTATGTTGCCTGTGAGTTATTTAAACAAATGGACTATAGCCCAGATAGTAAATTAGGTTTAGCTACAGGAGGCACTATGACAGATGTCTATCAAAGTCTAGTTACACTATTAAAGAAAAATCAAATAGATGTCTCACAAGTGACTACGTTCAATTTAGATGAATATGTTGGTTTAGAACCTGAGCATGAACAAAGTTATCATTATTATATGGATGACATATTATTTAATCAATATCCATATTTTAATCGCCAACGGATTCATATCCCTAATGGAGACGCGGTTGATTTTGAACAAGAAGCAAGACGCTATAATCAATTAATTGAATCTGAAGGGCCAATCGATATTCAATTGTTAGGCATTGGCGAAAATGGACATATCGGATTTAATGAGCCAGGAACATCTTTGGAAAGTGAAACACATGTCGTGGATTTAACAGAAAGTACAATTAAAGCAAACAGTAGATACTTTAACGATGAGTCAGAAGTACCAAAGCAAGCCATATCAATGGGTCTTCAATCAATTATTAAAGCTAAAAGAATCATTTTATTAGCGTTTGGAGAGAAAAAGAAACAAGCGATAAATGACTTGTTGAATCAACCGGTAAGCAAAGATATCCCATCTACAATATTAAAGACACATCCAAATGTAGAAATCTATGTAGATGACGCGGCTGCGCCAGACTTAAAGAATAGCTAAGCTATTTTGAAAATTATATTTCGTTTAAAATAAAAGTGTACAGGGTAATTCATTCAATGAGATAGATAAATACAGATAAATTTGAAAGGATGAATTATAGTGGAATTACAATTAGCTATTGATTTATTAAATAAAGAAGAAGCAGCAGAATTAGCGAAAAAAGTAGAAGAATATGTTGATATTGTAGAAATTGGTACACCAATTGTGATTAACGAAGGTTTACCTGCCGTTCAACATTTAAATGAAAATATAAGCAATGCTAAAGTATTAGCAGACTTAAAAATCATGGATGCAGCAGACTATGAAGTAAGCCAAGCTGTTAAATTCGGCGCTGATGTTGTAACAATTTTAGGTGTAGCAGAAGATGCGTCAATTAAAGCAGCAGTTGAAGAAGCACATAAAAATGACAAACAATTATTAGTAGATATGATTGCTGTACAAGATTTAGAAAAACGTGCGAAAGAATTAGATGAAATGGGTGCTGACTATATTGCAGTGCACACTGGTTATGATTTACAAGCTGAAGGACAATCTCCATTAGATAGCTTACGTAAAGTTAAATCAGTAATTAAAAATTCTAAAGTCGCAGTTGCTGGTGGTATTAAACCAGATACAATTAAAGAAATTGTTGCAGAAGAACCTGACTTAGTAATTGTTGGTGGCGGTATCGCAAATGCTGATGACCCTGTAGAAGCAGCTAAACAATGTCGTGACGCTATTGAAGGTAAATAATGATGGCAACTTTTAATCATTATCAATTAATTTTAGATGAGTTAAAGGGTACTTTATCTCATGTTAAAGATGAAGAGTTTGATGGATTTGCATCAGAAGTAACTGAAGCATCACGCATATTTGTTGCAGGTAAGGGTCGTTCTGGATTCGTTGCAAATAGTTTTGCAATGAGACTCAATCAATTAGGCAAGCAAGCATTTGTTATTGGCGAATCAACAACACCATCAATTCAAAAAGGTGATTTATTTATTGTGATTTCTGGTTCAGGTTCAACAGAACATCTTCGCTTATTAGCAGATAAAGCGAAATCAGTTGAAGCAGAAGTGGTATTACTAACAACTAAACTAGATTCTGCAATTGGTGAAATTGCAGACACAGTAGTTGAATTACCAGCAGGTACAAAACACGATGCCACTGGGTCTGATCAACCGTTAGGTAGTTTGTTTGAACAATCATCACAAATCTTTTTAGATAGTGTAGTTATTGGATTAATGGCACAATTAGACGTCGATGAGACGACAATGCAAAATAATCATGCTAATTTAGAATAAATTATATAAAGTAACTCTCATGAATTGAGAGTTACTTTTTTTATAGAAAAAAATAATGAAATTACTATATAATGGAAATATGTAATATGTACTTTAGAGGTGATCATCATGAATTTTGACAACTATATTTTTGACTTTGATGGAACATTAGCGAATTCTAAGCAGTGTTCTATTGAAGCAACTAAAGAAGCTTTTGCACAATTTGGGTTATCTGAACCAAGTGATGCAGATATTGTACATTATATGGGTATTCCTATTGAAAAGTCATTTATAGAAATGAGTGACCGTTTTTTAACAGAAGATGCATTAAATCAATTGTTACAATTATTTAGAGAACAATACCGTCAATTAGAAACAACATATTTATGCTCGGTAATCGGTATATCTGAAACATTAGAACAATTATTGCGAAAAAAGAAGCAGGTGTTTGTGGTTTCTAGTAAAAAAACAGATGTGTTGTTGAGAAATTTAGACCATTTAGGCCTTGGTAGATTTATTCAAGAAGCTATTGGTTCTGATAAAGTAACACGTTATAAACCAGATCCAGATGGTATCAACTATATTATTCAGAATCATCACCTTAATCCGGCACGCAGTATATATATTGGCGATGCTATTCATGATATTCAAATGGCTAAAGCAGCAGGTATTAAGTCTTGTGGCGTGACGTGGGGCGCTTTTGACGCAAAGGCATTATTAAGAGAAAATCCAGATTATATTTTAAATGAAGCGGATGAAATCAATACCATACTATAAATAGATTATCTTAATGCCAGTGAAGTGTTATTACTTTGCTGGCATTTAGAATGTTCAAAGTAAATTTGAAACTATTAAAGAAATACAAAAAGGGCAAGATTTATTTTGCTTCTACATAAACTAAATCATTATTTTAAAATTATAGAATTAATATACCAATAATAATAAATTTGTTACATAGATTATTTAAAAAGCGATTTTACGGGAAATTTTGAGAAAAAGAGAGGCAAAAAACATCGAAATTTAGCAATGATTCTAAATTAATAAAAATAACTGAAGATGTATATATATTTAAAATGTATTTTTTGTCCAATTGATTATGAATGTGAAACTATGGTGAAATCAAGAAACATCACTATGTAATGACATCGAAATAAAACTAAACGAGATTTTAGTTAGATAAAGTGAATGATGGCGCTATTTAGTGAAGATAGTACAAGTTTGTTGCCTTAAAACCATTGATATCATCAATGATTGACAAATATGTTTATTTTAAACGGTTTGGATCAAGAAAGAGAGGGTAAAACTATCTATATTTAAAAATAGATAAAAAAATAATCATTTCAAAATATTATTTGCATAACGCTTAGTTAATCCTATCGGGTTCAAATGTTAAATAAAATATTCTGTAAATTGAATAAACTTGTATTTTTGAAAAGAATTTATTTTGAATTAATTTGACATTGATATTTAACTGAGTATAATTATGTAACATATAAAAGGGAGTGTTTAAATTCATGGATTTCGAAAAAGAAAATATTAACATGGTCAACGCTCAAAAAGCGAAAAAAACCGTTGTCGCAACCGGTATTGGTAATGCCATGGAATGGTTTGACTTTGGTGTTTATGCTTATACGACTGCATACATAGGAGCAAATTTCTTTTCTCCAGTGCAAAATCCTCAAATACAACAAATCTTTACATTTGCTGCACTAGCTATTGCATTTTTACTTAGACCTATTGGTGGAATAGTATTTGGTATTATTGGAGATAAATATGGACGTAAAGTTGTATTAACAACGACTATTATTTTAATGGCTCTTTCAACATTAACAATCGGATTACTACCGAACTACGATACGATTGGAATATGGGCGCCTGTCCTCTTACTATTGGCACGTATCTTGCAAGGTTTCTCAACTGGTGGGGAATATGCAGGTGCTATGACTTATGTGGCTGAATCGTCTCCGGATAAAAAACGTAACAGTTTAGGTAGTGGACTTGAAATTGGTACGTTATCAGGTTACATTGCAGCATCAATTATGATTGCGTTATTAAGTTTCTTCTTAACACATGATCAAATGCAATCTTGGGGTTGGAGAATTCCATTTATTTTAGGATTATTCTTAGGGTTATTTGGATTATACTTACGTCGTAAATTGGAAGAATCACCAGTTTATGAAAATGATGTAGCAACAACACCGAAACGCGATACAATCGGTTTCTTTGGTATTATTCGTTATTATTATAAAGATATTTTAGTTTGCTTTGTTGCTGTAGTATTCTTCAACGTTACAAACTATATGGTAACAGCTTACTTACCAACCTACTTAGGTCAAGTAGCGAAAGTAGACGAAACAACGACAAGCGTTATTATCACTTGTGTGATGGCTATTATGATTCCTTTAGCATTAGGATTTGGTAAAATGGCCGACAAAATTGGAGAGAAAAAAGTATTCTTAATCGGTACTGGTGGACTTACATTATTAAGTATCGTTGCATTCTCATTATTAGCAACTAAATCTTTACCGTTTATTATTATTGGTGTACTTATCCTAGGTTTCTTCTTATCAACTTATGAAGCAACAATGCCTGGATCATTACCAACAATTTTCTATACACACATTAGATATCGTACGTTATCAATCACATTCAACATCTCAGTATCAATTTTTGGTGGTACAACACCATTAATCGCATCATGGTTAGTTGAATCTACTGGTAATGTATTAGCACCAGCGTACTATTTAACAGCTATTAGTGTGATAGGTTTCTTAGTAATTTTATTACTTCATGTCACTACAGCTGGTAAGTCACTTAAAGGGTCTTATCCAAACGTAGATAACGAAGAAGATAGAGCATATTATGAAGCACACCCTAAAGAAGCATTATGGTGGGTTAAAGAAAGACAAGATAAAGAAAACTTTTAATTTAATATGGTGACTTTAGTTAATTATTGATAGATATATCTAAAGTAAAACAAATTAATTAATACTCATTAAAGAAAGGCTAAAAGGTGAATTTTGAATTTCATCTTTTAGCCTTTTTGTGTTTCTATGAAAGAGTTACCTTAAATTGATTATCTTTCGAATATCATTTTAGGTGAAGCGCCAATAGCATTGATATTTATTAAATTGAAAATGATTTTATTTGGATTGATAATGCATATTTCAATCACAATAGATAAAGTGGATTTTTCAGTTAGTACAATGGTCCGTTGATTAGTATCTAATTTGGTACAGTAATAACTGGGTTGCATTGTTTCATTAAATACGAATTTAAGAGGTGCTGTATCAAAATTTTTAGGAAACCAATTACCCTCTAAAACGTTAAGGAATGAACTATTTGGAGAGTAGGGATTTACATCTATAATATTAATTATTTCGAATTGAGTCATATATTCCCACTAACTTTCACTTTATTAGTAACCATAAATGGAAGCATTCCATCTAAAATGTGTACCATCAGACACAGGTATCACATTACTGTCAGCTGATTGCGTAGTTAAACCATTATCCCACGGATTCCAAATGAGAATAACACGTTGGTTATTATTTAATACAGCATTACCAGCAACGGCCATAGCATGACCTGCATGAATACCGTTTCTAGGTTCTACACTAGAACTGATTAAAGCAATACCTTTATTTTGTTTAGTTAATCTATCGACTTCATTAAATTGAGGCATTCTATTTAAATAATTGACATTTCTACCTTGAGATTGCCCATATCTCATCATTTCTTGAGGTGTTAACCCTGTGAATTGGAAGGCTTGGCCACTTAGATTTGGATGTAATGCTCTCATAATCATCTCAGCATTATAATGTCCAGTATTATACGTAGCATTTAATAAAAATGCCATAGTGTAACCTGCACACCATCCATTTTGTCCTTGAGTTTCTCTAATTTGCATATTTTTAAGGGTATTAACATATTGGGGTTGTTGATTAATAGCTGTTTGATACTTAGTAATTGGATTTGCGATATGGCTTGTTTGATTAAATGCTTTACTATATCTAACGGCTGATTCTTTGGTCAGATTTCTATCTGATTTAGCATCTTGTCGAGGTGTTTTTAAAACTAAGTGAGGTGCTTTATCTTCACCCATTATAAAGTATCCTTTATTACTAGTGAAGATAGTTACCTTTTGATTTTTATAGTTATTTAATGCTTTTGAAATGAAAGGGGAAACGTTAAGTGAATATTTTGATTTGTTAGAAGGATTAGGAGAAATGGTAACGATATATTTTACATCGCCACTTTTATTAATGACGGGATAATAGAAGTTGCCATCACTTTGTTTATTGAGTTTGTAAATTTTGAAGGGCTCACCTAAAGTATAAGCACTTTTTGCAGTGTGGGATGCTTGATCTAGCAAACTAACATGCGATAGGAAATTTTTCTTCGCTAAACGGTCAACGTCTTTAGGTATATCCTTATTTTCTACTTTAACTTGAGTACCATTGGATTGTGCAGTTGCTTGATTTACATTTGAGTTTGCTTGTGCTTGATTGAGAAAACTAAAGATACTTAATCCCATTAAAAACAGTAGTATCAAAGTTATGACATTGCGACATTTGGTTATCATATAAACACTCCTTTTCTATTTATTTAAAGGTAACTCTTTCATAAATTAATATAACATTATATTTTATATTTAATTCATAAAAATCTAAAGTGATATAAATACATACAAAATCGTTAATTAAATTAATGAAATTATAGATCACTTTGCTTGAATCATGGATTTTTATGCTTATATGTAAAATGGTTCAACAAAGAAAAGCACTATTGTTAGCATAGCTCAAAGTTTCTCTCTGAGCGCCAAAGGGGACAACTTTGGCTAACAATAGTGCTTTCTATCAATATTAAGATGAGTATTTTAGGGATGTGGCATTTAAAGTATACATTAGTTAGGGGACAAGTAACTTTAAAACCATCATTTTGGGACAGTTATACAATATGGAATGCTTAATATCTTAATGTTCAAACGCAAATGATGAATCTCTTCTTGGTGTTGAAAATAACACTCATGTTTGTCTGAATTGCATAGTGTCTATGTCATTTTCTAGTAGAGAGAGCAAGCGATAGATATCATTGTCATTTAAAGTTTCATCAAATTTAACTGTGATTGTTTTGAACTTTTTCGTGATGATTTCATACATAGGGACACCGTTTTGTATATCTTGTTTATGAATAATCATGTTGTATTGCCTCCTTTGTCTCTCTACACTTTATATAGTACATCTCTTTTAGCTAAAAAACATGAGGCTCTAGTATCAACTTTGTATCGGTCGAACATTGGAGTCCAAACTACGACTTTAAGCGTAGTCAGTATTCAAAATGTATGTCGATATAAAAAGCCCAAAATGAACGTTAATGTTCATTTTGAGCTTAAAAGCAATAATATATTCTATACTTCAGTAACTTGTACGTCGATTTGTTCAACTCGACGATTAGCACCGTGATCAACGGGTCCTACAAAATCGTTCATTTTCCAACCATTTTTAATAGCTGAAGCAACGAAAGCTTTGGCTGCAATGACAGCTTCTTTTGGTGATTTACCGTTTGTAAGGTAAGCTGTAGTAGCTGCTGCAAATGTACAACCAGCACCATGATTGTAACTTTGTTGGAACATATCAGTTGTTAATTGATAGAATGTTTGACCATCGTAGTATAAATCGTATGATTTATCTTGGTCTAATGCTTTACCACCTTTAATAATGACATGTTTAGCCCCTTTATCAAAAATGATTTGAGCTGCTTTTTTCATGTCCTCGATAGCAGTAAGTTTACCTAGGCCAGATAATTGTCCAGCTTCAAATAAGTTAGGTGTCACAACCGTTGCTTTAGGTAATAAATATTGAATCATTGCATCAGTATTTCCTGGGTTAAGTACTTCATCTTCCCCTTTACATACCATGACAGGATCAACAACGAAATAGTCTGCACCGGATTGTTCGTAAACCTCGCCAGCACGTTTAATAATTTCTTCAGTACCTAACATTCCTGTTTTAATTGCATCTGGACCAATTGAAATTGCAGTTTCAAGTTGTTTTTCAAATACGTCCATAGGTAGTGGTGTCACATCATGAGACCATGTTGCTTTATCCATTGTAACGATAGCTGTTAAAGCGACCATACCATAGACATCTAACTCTTGAAATGTTTTTAAATCTGCTTGCATTCCTGCACCTGCGCTAGTATCTGAACCAGCAATTGTTAATACTTTTTTTAATGCCATTTTGTATTCACTCCCAATGTTTTCTAATACACGTACCATCATATCACGATTCAAGTATGATAAAAATAAAATTGTGCTATGGTTGGCTTGGCTAATTGTTTTAATTCAATTGTGTAATGGTCAACTGATGATTAACATCTATAAAAGTCATGTCTTCTTTAGTAAGCAAATGTTCATCTAAGTGTATTTTAAATATTTGGTTGGTGAAATAGGGTTTGATGTAGTACGCACAGTCCTTACTATCCATTACTAATTGATATTGTGTATAATGCGTTTCTTCAGCATCAACGACTGCACCTTGAGGAATACTCACTGAGTCTAACACTTTAAAGCAATTCATTAAATTTACGCATTCATCATTTGATTGAGGCAAATGATGTCTTAAATAAGTTGCTCTAACAAAGCGTTCAGTAGATGTATAGCCGCCTGGTAAACCGTTGGTACCTGCTTCACAACCCATAGAACGCACAAGGACTTTACCAACTAATTGATTGGTAGACTTCTCAGGTGATAAAAAGGCATAATTTCTTAAGTTTTCAACATGCCATTCTAATTTCGGGGCATTGGTAAGTACCTTTACATGATTATCTTTAACAATAAGCAGGCCGTTATGTGGTTCGACTGATACGGTATGTCCTTCACGGTCAGTGATAATAAAATGAAGGGGAGGTACAATATTTAGCGTTTCGTTTTTCTCGTTCATTATATTAACTTTTTTAACTTTTTGCTTTAAGTCTTGGATGCTTTTAGTGAAACCTAGAACCCAAATAATAAATTCTTCGGGAGCCATATTGAAATAGCCATATCTCTTATGTTTACTGTAGGATGCTTCACCGGTGAAATAGTGATTTGAAATCGCTACACCGCATTCATTAATACCATCTCCGAATCGATAGCGGCCCACCTTTAAATTGGTTCCTACAAAACCATAGGTCAATTTCATTGAAGGTTCTAAATCGAATTGATACTCAAATTTTCTAGGTACAACAGTTGGTACGCCGTTAAATTCAAATGCAAAGTCCATCGTTCTAGCTAAATAATGATGATGTTGTTGAGTGAAAAAAGAAAATCCTGTACACATATACGTCGCTCCAAACTTAATTCATCTTAATATGCACTATATACAAAATAAATAATTTTGTAAACTTAAGAATTGATATAGTTTACATTTAAGAGGCGATATAATTTATAGAGTTAGTTATGTTAAAATACCATTGAGGTGAATAGGATGGAATGGTCTGAAGTATTTCACAATATAACAACAAAACATGATTTTAAAGCAATGCATGACTTTCTTGAAAAGGAATATACAACACAAGTCATATATCCAGATAGAGAAAATATCTATCAAGCTTTTGATTTAACACCATTTGAAGATATCAAGGTAGTGATTTTAGGACAAGATCCTTATCACGGCCCTAATCAAGCGCATGGTTTAGCTTTTTCAGTTCAACCAAACGCGAAATTCCCACCGTCATTAAGAAATATGTATCAAGAATTGGAAGACGATATCGGTTGTCGACGTCAATCACCTCATTTACAAGATTGGGCAAGAGAAGGTGTCTTACTTTTAAATACGGTCTTAACGGTAAGACAAGGAGAAGCGCATTCTCATAAAGATATTGGATGGGAAGTATTTACAGATGAAGTGATTCGTACAATTTCCGAAGAACGTGAAGACGTCGTCTTTATTTTATGGGGCAAACCAGCCCAACAAAAAATAAAGTTAATAGATACCTCTAAACATTTTATTATAAAATCACCACATCCAAGCCCATTATCAGCCTATAGAGGTTTCTTTGGCTCAAAACCTTATTCTAAAGCAAACGCATATTTAGAATCCAAAGGGCGAACACCAATTCAATGGTGTGAAAGAGAGGATACAACACATGGATAAAGAGAAAATTATTCAATTAATTGAGCGTGAATTAGTTCAAGCTGATGAATCATCATCACAACATGAATTTGAGAAACACATGTATGCCATACATACCATTACATCTCTGTACACATCATCTAATCAAAGCAATTTGAATGCGCAAAGTATACAGCATAATAATTTTACACATACAGAAATTGATACACAGAATAAGTTGATGAAGACAACAAATCAGCAAAAGTCGTATGATGATGTAACACCAGAAGAAATTCAAGCAATGGGTGGAAAGGTGACGCATACAAATCATTCAAATAAAGAACAATCATCCTCATCGTTATCTAATTCTAATTTAATGACAACAGATGATGAAATTGGTAACGGTGAATCGATATTTGATTTTTAATAATAAAGGAGAACGTAAATTATGATGAAATTATTTATTATTTTAGGTGCCTTAAATACTATGATGGCAGTAGGTACTGGTGCATTTGGGGCACACGGATTAGAAGGTAAACTGTCAGACAAATACATGTCTGTTTGGGAAAAAGCAACAATGTATCAAATGTATCATGGCTTAGCATTACTTGTCATTGGTGTGATTAGTGGTACAACGTCTATTAATGTGAATTGGGCAGGTTGGCTCATCTTCTTCGGTATCGTATTCTTTAGTGGGTCATTATATGTTTTAGCGTTGACTCAAATTCGTATTTTAGGTGCCATTACACCAATTGGAGGCGTCTTGTTTATCGTAGGTTGGTTAATGCTTATTATTGCTACATTTAAATTCTCAGCATAATGTTTGATGATTTTACAAATTACATGTAAATTTGATAACAATAATTTAATAATTAAGTTACATGACTCACCTTTTCGGGTATATGAATATCTCGAGGTGAGTTTTTAATTATGGAAAATGACAAAAATAAACAGGTAGATAGAGGCGACCTCAAACAAAACTTATCAGAGAAGTTTGTTTGGGCGATTGCATATGGTTCGTGTATTGGTTGGGGCGCATTTATTCTTCCAGGTGACTGGATAGGACAATCAGGTCCCATTGCAGCATCCATCGGTATAGTAATAGGTGCCTTACTTATGATTTTAATAGCAGTAAGTTATGGCGCTTTAGTAGAAAAATTCCCTGTATCAGGTGGGGCGTTTGCATTTAGTTTTTTAAGTTTTGGTAGATATGTGAGTTTCTTTTCTTCATGGTTCTTAACCTTCGGGTATGTCTGTGTAGTAGCATTAAATGCTACCGCATTTAGTCTATTGATTAAATTCCTATTACCCAATGTATTGAATAATGGGAAATTATATACTGTCGCAGGTTGGGATGTCTACATAACAGAAATCATTATAGCCACAGTATTATTACTTGTATTTATGTTTGTAGCTATTAAAGGTGCAAGCGTATCAGGATCATTACAATATTATTTCTGTGTAGCGATGGTTGTAGTCGTATTACTTATGTTCTTTGGTTCATTCTTTGGTAATAATTTTGCTTTAGATAATTTACAACCATTGGCAAATTCAGATCAAGGTTGGTTTATCTCAATTATTACGATTGTATCGATTGCGCCATGGGCTTATGTAGGATTTGATAATATTCCACAAACCGCTGAAGAATTTAACTTTGCGCCAAACAAGACATTTAAATTAATCGTATATAGTTTACTTGCAGCATCAATGACTTATGTAGTGATGTTGTTATATACAGGATGGTTAAGTACGAACCAGAAAAGTTTAAATGGCCAACTATGGTTAACTGGTGCTGAAACACAATCAGCATTTGGTTATGTTGGACTAGCCGTTTTAGCCATTGCCATTATGATGGGTATCTTTACTGGATTAAATGGTTTCTTAATGAGTGCTAGCAGATTGCTTTTCTCAATGGGACGTTCTGGCATTATGCCACGCGTATTCAGTCGTATTCACAGTAAATATAAAACACCTTATGTAGCAATTATTTTCTTAGTAGGTGTATCATTAATTGCGCCATGGTTAGGACGTACAGCGTTAACATGGATAGTTGATATGTCATCAACAGGTGTTTCTGTTGCATACTTTGTAACATGTTTATCAGCTACTAAATTATTTAGTTATAATAAACAAAGTAATACGTACGCACCTATATACAAAACATTTGGTATTATCGGTTCAGTCGTATCGTTTATCTTCTTATGTTTATTATTAATACCAGGAACTAAAGCTTCATTATCATTACCATCATACATTGCATTAGGCGTATGGTTAGTATTAGGATTAATCTTCTTTGCGATTCGCTATCCTAAACTTAAAAAAATGGATAATGATGAATTAAGTAGATTAATTTTAAATAGAAGTGAAGACGAAGTAGAAAGTATGGTTGAAGAACCAGCAAATCATAAATCATAAAAAAATAGTCATGGTGAGTGAAGAGAGAAACGCTTTATACTCATCATGACTTTTTTATTTATATAAAACTTATAAGATTTATAATTTCTTTCTCGTTCTATCGAAGCCAGAGATAATAATTTTTGAGATTTGATCTGCGAAAAGTAATCCAAGCGCAATTGCACCTGCGATTAATGTCACCTCTAGCATCGTATTAATAGCTTTATTGAAATGTAAAAGGACTAAACTCTTTGTAGCATCATAGGCAAGGCCTCCAGGTACTAATGGAATAATGCCAGTGACCATAAAGATAATCGCTGGTTCTTTCTTATAACGCGCCATATAGTGACTCAATAATCCTAACGCAAGACTTCCAAAGAAACTTGAATATATGGTATGTACATGTAAGCCATTATAGAAGAGAATATATATCATCCATCCACAAGCACCTACAACACCACAAGAAAGATATAATTTTCTAGGAGCATCAAATATCACGCAGAAGAACAGCGATGCTAAAAAACTAAATATAAAATTTAATATCCAAAACATATAACAGCTCTCCTAGACTAAAATTAAAATTGAACTAACACCAGCACCGATACCAAAGGCAGTGACGAGTGCTTCTAATGATTTAGTGGTAAACATGAGCATATGGCCACCAAATAAATCTTGAATGGCATTTGTGATTAATACCCCAGGTACAATAGGCATGACTGAAGCAATAATAATTGTTGCAAGATCACCGTGAGGTATGAGCGTATGTCCAGCAACAGCTATAATGGCTATTACGACAGATCCTATAAATTCAGGGATGAATTGTGCATGTAACTTTCTATCTAGTATTTCAACGACTAGATAACCAAGACTTCCTGCAAGTAAGGCAGTCAAAATATCTATAAGCGAACCACCTTGTAAATATAAAAAGCTAATAGCAATCATTGCTGCTGCAAATCCCTTGAAGGGGAGACTACTATCTCGTTTAGCAACATATATTTTCTCTAATTTTTCTTTAGCTTCTTCTAACGTGATAGCGCCTTTAGTGATCAAACGAGAAATTTCATTTGCTTGGGAAATCTTAATTAAATTTGTATCTCGCGCATTAATTCTGAACATGCGAGGTGTTGATTCGTTATGTAAATGGAATTGAATTACTGTATTTGTAACAAAGCTATTACTCTCTTGATAGCCTAATTTTTTGGCGATGCGATTCATTGTATCTTCGACTCTTGTACCTTCAGCACCAGATTCTAGTAAAATGCGCGCTGCCAACATGACAACATCTTTAATAAGACGTTCATGATCGTTTTCATTCACTACTTTTGTCATCTAATCACCAATTTTTTAAAATTTTGAATTTAGATCTATTATAGAGGATGTATTGAGAAAAAACCATTATATAAAGTTAACGGTGTCTTAATAAAAATTGAAATGCGATATAAATAAGACAGGAAAGAGGATATATTATAGTTGTCTAAATATATAATGTAGATTGATTTTATGTTGGACGGTATTTGATAAATTTTGGAAAATGTAGGTTTTACAGGTTCAATTGTCAACTTATATAAACTTATTACATCTTTTATATAAATAAACACTAAAGTTATGTTTCAAATATTTCAAAATGGTTAAAATAATATTAGTTAACTATTACAGAATATATTGGGTAGCGACAATATATTTTTTGTAGTTAACTTATACGTAGTAGTGATTAAAGTTCTCCCAAGGATACTACTCGTCGGAAGTACACTTTGCATGCAAAGTGTACTTTTTTATTGCAATTAAAAAAGATGAATCCCTATTTAATAAGGATTCATCGATAAGGCTTATATTTAAAATTTGAAAAATTGATTAAAGTCTTCTGATTTTAAGATATGGCCAACATAGAAACTTCCGAATTCGCCGTAACGTGCAGTCGTTTCATCAAAACGCATTTCATAAACAATTTTTTTGAATTGAAGAATATCATCAGAGAATAATGTGACACCCCATTCAAAATCATCAAAACCGACAGAACCTGTAATAAATTGTTTGATTTTACCAGCATATTTACGACCAATCATACCATGGTTATACATCAATGATTTTCTTTCTTCCATTGGTAACATGTACCAGTTATATGTTTCGTTTCTACGTTTATCCATTGGATAGAAACAAATATATTCTGCATGAGGTAATTCTGGATATAATCTAGCTTTTACATGAGGATTTTCATAAGGATCCTCATCAGATTTACCTGCTAAATAATTACTTAATTCGACTACAGACACATATGAGTATGTTGGAATAAAGAAATCTGCAATACGTAGTTTATTAAGCTCGTTTTCAATAGCATTGAGTTCTTTCATTTCAGGACGTAAGAACCATAATAATAAATCTGCTTTTTGACCAGTAATATTATAAACTGCTTGATCGCCAGTATGTGTTGTTCTTGCCTCAGATTGAGTGTTCACGAAATTTTTAAATTCAGTAATCATAGTTTCGCGTTCTTCTTCTGGCACTAATCTGAATGTTGCCCAATCAATTGCGTAAAATAAATGTAAACTGTACCAACCGTCTAGTGTTTCGGCTGCTTCACTCATGTTTATCGCTCCTTTAAAACTATATGTTCAATTCATACTAAATTTTATCATAAACAAATAGCTAACTACTAAGTAAATGATTACAAAAGAGTGAAATGGCATTCTATTTTAAAATGACGTATAATTAGTTTTGTAAACGTTATTATGAAAAGAATTTCAAGGAGGACATTATGGCTAATCTATTAAACGTATTAGAAGACAAATTAGCAGGGAAAAATGTAAATATTGTATTACCTGAAGGGGAAGATGAACGTGTGTTAACTGCAGCAACGCAATTACAAGCGACTGATTATGTAACACCAATCGTTTTAGGTAATAAAGATAAGATTCAATCTTTAGCAAATGACAAAGGATTAGACCTTGCCAATATAGAAGTCATCGATCCTTCAACAAGTGAATTGAAATCAGAGTTGGTAGACGCATTTGTTGAACGTCGTAACGGTAAAGCGACAAAAGAGCAAGCTGAAGAATTATTAGACAATGTTAATTACTTTGGAACTATGCTTGTATATACTGGTAAAGCAGCAGGATTAGTAAGTGGTGCAGCACATTCTACTGGAGATACAGTACGTCCAGCATTACAAGTTATCAAGACTAAACCAGGTGTTTCTAAAACATCAGGGATTTTCTTTATGATGAAAGGTGAAGAACAATATATCTTTGGTGATTGTGCAATTAATCCAGAATTAGATGCACAAGGTTTAGCTGAAATTGCAGTAGAAAGTGCAAAATCTGCACAAAGTTTCGGCATGGAACCCAAAGTTGCTATGTTAAGTTTTTCAACTAAAGGTTCTGCTAAATCAGACGATGTGACTAAGGTTCAAGATGCATTGAAATTAGCACAAGATAAAGTAGCTGAAGAACAATTAGATAATGTTGTTATTGACGGTGAATTCCAATTTGATGCGGCAATTGTACCAAGTGTAGCTGAGAAAAAAGCACCAGGTGCAAAAATTCAAGGCGATGCAAATGTATTTATTTTCCCAAGTTTAGAAGCGGGTAATATTGGCTATAAAATTGCACAAAGATTAGGCGGCTATGACGCTGTTGGTCCGGTTCTTCAGGGACTTAATTCTCCTGTAAATGATTTATCCCGTGGATGCTCTATCGAAGATGTCTATAATTTATCAATTATTACTGCTGCACAGTCATTACAATAATGGATTTAGGTAACAAATATTTTAATGATATTGAATGGCGCTATGTAGATCATTCTAGTGGCTTAGAACCTATGCAATCATTTGCTTTTGATGATACGTTTTGCGAAAGTGTAGGCAAAGATATGTCACCTAATGTAGTGAGAACATGGGTTCACCAACATACAGTGATTCTAGGCATTCATGATTCACGATTACCATTTTTAAAGGATGGTATTGCCTTTTTAACAGATGAAAAAGGTTATAATGCAATCGTCCGTAATTCGGGAGGTCTAGGGGTTGTCTTAGACCAAGGTGTACTCAATATTTCATTGATGTTCAAAGGACAGACAGAGACAACAATAGATGAGGCATTTACAGTCATGTACTTATTGATTGCTAAAATGTTTGAAGATGAAGATGTGGACATCGATACACATGAAATTGAACGTTCATACTGCCCTGGTAAATTCGATTTAAGTATTGATGGTAAGAAATTTGCCGGTATTTCTCAACGACGCGTGCGTGGCGGAATTGCTGTACAGGTATATCTGTGTGTAGAAGGCTCTGGTTCTGAACGTGCTTTAATGATGAAAGATTTTTATGAGCACGCACTTAAAGGTGAAACAACAAAATTCACTTACCCAGACATTGAACCCAATTGTATGGCTTCACTTGAGACGCTACTAAATCGAAAAATTACAGTACAAGATGTCATGTTTTTACTATTGTATGCTATCAAAGATTTAGGTGGACGCTTAAATATGGACCCGATCACTGATGAAGAATGGCAACGCTATGAAGGTTATTTCGATAAGATGATTGATCGTAATGCGAAAATGATTACAAAAATGAATGAAAAGTAGTATAAATTAGATATTAAAGACAACAAAATAGTAATAACCGTCTTATTCAGACATCTTTTGTCATCATAACTATGTGCTTTAGACTAACAACTCAGTCTTAGCTTATGATGCATTTTGAATAAGACGGTTTTTTACGCGTTAATTATTCACGAAACCTAAATTTTATGTATTAAACTTGCTATATTATATATAAATCTGTGTATTCCAAGAAATATTTGTAGTATTATAGTTGAGGTGGAAAAATTTAAGAATAAATAGCAAACGGTTTATATATTATTTGAAAAATGTTTACAAAATCTTATTTAAAGGTAAATATATGCATGATTTTGAACAAAATTATAAAATAATGCGTTGGCTATTAATGATAATCTTAATAGTACTAATAAAAGAACGGGCATTAATATTACGAAACAGATTAGTGAAGGTATATTAAAAGGTGATAATAACATGACGAAAAAAGGATACGGGGAGTCTACCGGTAAAATTATTTTGATAGGTGAACACGCAGTAACTTTTGGTCAACCTGCTATAGCTATTCCATTTAATTCCGGTAAGATTAAGGTTTTAATTGAAAGTCTTGAAAAAGGGAATTATTCAGCTATCGAAAGTGATGTTTATGATGGACTATTGTATGATGCACCAGAGCATTTAAAGTCTATGGTAACACGCTTTATTGAGAATACAGGTGTAGAAGAGCCATTATTAGTTAAAATACAAACGAATTTGCCGCCTTCTAGAGGCTTAGGCTCAAGTGCTGCTATAGCAGTAGCATTTACGAGAGCGAGTTATGATTTCTTAGGCAAATCGTTAAGTGACGCAGAATTAATTGAAGAGGCCAATTGGGCTGAGAAAATTGCTCATGGTAAACCAAGTGGTATTGATACACAAACTATTGTCTCTAGCAAACCTGTTTGGTTCCAAAAAGGACATGCAGAAACGTTAAAAACATTACAATTAAATGGTTATATGGTTGTCATTGATACAGGTGTAAAAGGTTCTACAAAACAAGCAGTCGAAGACGTTCACCAATTATGCGAATCACCCGAATATATGAAACATATTGAACATATTGGGAATTTAGTATATCAAGCAAGCCAGGCAATAGAACATCACGATTTTAATCAGATTGCCCGTATTTTCAATGAATGCCAGCAAGATTTAAGAAATTTAACAGTGAGTCATGATAAAATAGAAGAGTTGTTAGAAATCGGTAAAGCATACGGTGCCATTGCAGGTAAATTAACTGGTGGAGGCCGAGGTGGCAGTATGTTATTACTTACTGAAGATTTAAAAACAGCTAAAAACATTGTAGCTGCAGTTGAAAAGGCTGGGGCAGCACACACATGGATTGAGAATTTAGGAGGTTAACCCATTGGCAAAGAGTGGTAAAGCACGCGCACATACAAATATCGCATTGATTAAATATTGGGGTAAAGCTGATGAAAAATTGATAATACCTATGAACAACAGTTTATCAGTATCATTAGATAAGTTTTATACGGAGACGGAAGTCACATTCGATAGTGATTACCCTGCTGATCAATTGATTTTAAATGGTAAAGTAGCCAATGAAAAAGAAACTAAAAAGATTCAATCATATATGGATATTGTTAGAGAAATCGCAGGTACAGATTTACATGCACGAATTGATAGCCAAAACTTTGTACCAACAGCAGCTGGTCTAGCGTCATCTGCAAGTGCTTATGCAGCATTAGCGACTGCATGTAATGAAGCGTTACAACTTAATCTATCAGATAAAGATTTATCACGTTTAGCACGACGTGGTTCTGGCTCAGCTTCACGCAGTATTTTTGGTGGATTTGCGGAATGGGAAAAAGGTCATGATGATGAAACATCATATGCACATCCTATAGATGCAGATCACTGGGAAGATGAACTTTCAATGATATTTGTGGTCATTAATAATCAATCGAAAAAAGTATCAAGTCGATCTGGGATGTCATTGACACGTGATACGTCACGTTTTTATCAATATTGGTTAGATCATGTCGATGAAGACATTAAAGAGGCTAAACAAGCAATTGAAGCTAAAGACTTTAAACAATTAGGTGAAGTGATAGAGGCCAATGGTCTACGTATGCATGCAACGAACCTAGGTTCTCAACCACCGTTTACATATTTGGTTCAAGAAAGTTATGATGCGATGGCTATCGTTCATGAATGTCGTGAGATGGGAGTGCCTTGCTATTTCACTATGGATGCAGGCCCTAATGTAAAAGTCCTTGTTGAAAAGAAAAATAAACAATTAGTCATCAATCAATTTTTAAAACATTTTGAAGCATCACAAATTATTGCGAGTGATATTATCGCTACAGGCGTTGAAATAATTAAGTAAGGAAATGATAGAATGATTCAGGTCAAAGCACCCGGTAAACTTTATATAGCTGGTGAATATGCAGTTACAGAACCAGGGTATAAGTCTGTCTTAATTGCACTAAACCGCTTTGTTACAGCTACTATTGAACCTTCTACACAAGTTGAAGGTACGATACACTCAAAGACATTACATCATGAACCGGTCACTTTTTATAGAGATGAGGACAGTATTGTCATTTCTGATCCTCAAGCAGCCAAACAACTTAACTATGTCGTTACAGCAATAGAGGTATTTGAACAATATGCTAAAAGTTGTGACATTCCGTTAAAACACTTTCATTTGACGATAGACAGTAACTTAGATGATGCGAATGGTAACAAATACGGACTTGGATCGAGTGCAGCAGTATTAGTTTCAGTAGTTAAAGTATTGAATGAATTTTATGAACTAGAACTATCCAATCTTTATATTTATAAATTAGCTGTTATTTCTAATATGAAATTACAAAGTTTAAGTTCTTGTGGCGATATCGCAGTAAGTGTTTATAGTGGTTGGCTAGCGTATAGTACATTTGATCATGATTGGGTGAAACAACAAATAGAAACGACATCAGTTAATACAGTTTTAGAGAAAAACTGGCCTGGTTTACATATAGAGCCGTTGCAAGCACCAGAAAACATGGAAGTTCTGATTGGATGGACGGGATCACCTGCATCGTCTCCGCATTTAGTCAGCGAAGTTAAACGACTCAAATCCGATCCGGCTTTTTATGGTGAGTTCTTAGATCATTCACATCAATGTGTCGAATATTTAATTCATGCATTTAAGACGAATAACATTAAAGGCGTTCAAAAAATGATTCGTCAAAATCGTGCTATTATTCGTAAGATGGATGATCAAGCATCAGTTGATATTGAAACAGATAAATTAAAATCATTATGTGATATTGCTGAAAAGCACGGTGGTGCTGCTAAAACCTCAGGTGCTGGTGGTGGCGATTGCGGTATAACGATTATTCATCAAAATGTAAATAAGCAAAAGATTTACGATGAATGGGTAGAAAATGATATCAAACCATTACAATTTAAAATCTATCACGGACAATAATCAAACAACCTTAACAATGATTACTAATGATCATCTATCTTATCGTTCAGATGGTCATTGAGCTTTTCATTTAAAAAAGGTTGTTTTTTTATGTTCTAATATCGTGTTGAATAAAATTGACCTTGAATTTTTAAATAAAAAGAGTAAAATAATTAGAGTTGATAATCAATAGAAACGATTGGTACAAAAGTGATAGAAGAACGTTGAACACTAGCTCATGTGTTCTTAATAAGGAACATAATAGTAATGTGTATACATAAGAAATACTAATATTTAATGAAAAATTAGTATTTTAAAAGCCATTATTGGCCGAACATAATGAGATAATCAGGCTAGGACATAAATATTATTTCTGTCCCACTCCCAGACAATATAATTGGACGTTAAATAGTAGTGTAGGAATAAAGCAAATGAGAAGAAAGGTGGGAAGCAATATGAAGAATAAATTTTTAATATGTGATGAATGTCAGGCTGTAAATATTAAAACATTAAAAAAGAAATTAGAGAAACTTGATCCTGAAGCAGAAATAGAAATTGGTTGTCAGTCATATTGTGGTCCTGGTAGACGAAAAACCTTTGCATTTGTGAATAATCGTCCACTTGCCGCTTTGACTGAAGAAGAATTAATGGAAAAGGTTACGAAACAACTTAAAAAACCTAGAGATCCTGAAGAAGAAGAGCGACTAAGAAAGCGAAATGAAGAACGTAAACGTCGTAAAGAAGAACAAGATCGTAAATTAAAAGAAAAGCTAGCTAAGAAAAAAGCAATTAAATAATATAAAATGAATGAAGAGGTCGGGACAAAATCTTGTTTTTGGAATACCCTTAAAGGGGATTCAAATGAACAAAATGTTTGTCAGATCTCTTTTTTGTTTGTGAAATAAAAGCGATTTCCTTATGAATGATTAGATTTAATTTAGGGTAAATATTAAATATATAATCACTAAAGGAGAGATGTCTAGTATGGCTAAAGAAGTCACTTTAGGTAAATCAGATGTTAAAGTTTTCCCTATTGCATTAGGTACAAATGCAGTTGGTGGGCACAACTTATATCCAAATTTAGATGAAGAACAAGGTAAAGAAGTGGTGAGAAAAGCAATTGATCATGGTATTACTTTACTTGATACAGCCTATATATATGGGCCAGAACGTTCTGAAGAATTAGTTGGAGAAGTAGTCAAAGAATACCCAAGAGAACAGGTTAAAATTGCTACAAAAGGATCTCATTATTTCGATGAAGAAGATAATGTACAACAAAATAATGACCCCGAATTTATTAAGCAACAAGTTGAAAACAGTTTAAAACGTCTACAAACTGACTATATTGACTTGTATTATATTCATTTCCCAGATGATAATACGCCAAAAGATAAAGCTGTCGCAGCCTTACAAGAGTTGAAAGAAGAAGGGAAAATCAAAGCTATTGGTGTATCTAACTTTACATTAGACCAATTGAAAGAGGCCAATAAAGATGGTTATGTAGATGTTGTACAATTAGAATACAATTTATTGCATAGAGAAAATGAAGATGTAATGCAATATGCAGCAGAAAATCAAATTACATTTGTACCATATTTCCCATTAGCTTCTGGTATTCTAGCTGGTAAGTATGATGAAGATACAACATTTGATGATCACCGTGCGACAAGAAGAGACTTTAAACCAGAAGTGTTTAAAGATAACGTGCGTCGTGTCAATCAACTTAAAGATATCGCCGAAGCGCATCAAACTTCTATTGCTAATATCGTTTTAGCATTTTATTTAACTCGTCCTGCATTAGACGTTGTTATCCCTGGAGCTAAACGTGCAGAACAAGTGATAGAAAATATTGATGCAGCTAATGTCGAATTATCTCAAGATGAAATTAATCAAATTGATGCATTATTCCCGATTAATAAATAATATTGAAAGTCATGAAATCATTTGAGTCACTTACTTTTTTAGAATATGCCCGTAAAGGAACTAGCATATAGTTTTTTACGGGTATTTTTTAATGGAAAAATTATCTTTGGATAATAACAGTATTTTGCTCAATACATACATAAAACTTTTATAAACGGGTAAGGAAAGATATTGAATAAATGAAAGCGTTTCAAACTGAAATGATATAGGAGGAATAATGAATGATTACGGTATTATTTGGTGGTAGTCGTCCAGAAGGCAATACTGCACAACTCACAAAATATGCTCTAGAAAATGTTGAACACCAGTGGTTAGATCTTACTAAATATCAATTGAATCCAGTAAGAGATGTGCGTCATGATAATAAAAATATTGAGACATATTCTGATGACTACGAACAACTCATACAAACTGTATTAGATAGCGATGTCGTTATCTTTGCGTCACCGGTTTATTGGTACAGTGTATCAGCTTCAATGAAAGCTTTTATTGATCATTGGTCTGAATCGATGGTAGATCCAAGATATTCAGATTTTAAAGAAGTGATGTCTAAAAAAGAATTTAGATTAATTTTAGTGGGTGGCGATTGTCCGAAAGTTAAAGCCAAGCCATGTATTGCTCAAATGAAATATACATTAGAATTTATTGGTGGCGAATTAGCAGGCTATATTGTTGGCACGGCCGAAAGACCTGGAGACATTATGAAAGACACCTACGCTTTAGAAAGGGCTAAAGAATGGAATAACAAATTTAGTCAAAGCAATTCTTAAAACTGTTTAAATAGGTAATGACTTAATACACCCCCTTTACTATAACTTAATGTATCGGGGGTCTTAATATTTTATAAGTCGTTTCAACAGTAGAGGCATCATTAAAAAAACCGATTTATAAAAATGATAGATGTTTTCATAAATACTTTTAAAAAATATATAAGTACAAAACGTTTAATTCACTCTATTAAATGAATAGGATATATATGTGATATAATACATTTATTAATAACTTGGAATTGTTAGGGGAGACATACATGTATAGAGTTAGAGAAGCAACAAGTGCCGATGCGGTAGCAATTAGAGATGTCGCAACAAAGGCTTGGTACAATACGTATTTAAATATTTATGCTGCAAGTACGATCAATGAATTATTAGCAGCTTCATATAATGAAGAACATTTGAAGAAACGCATGCAAGAACAACTATTTTTAGTTGCCGAAGAAGATGAAGAAATTGTTGGCTTTGCCAATTTTATTTATGGAGAAGAATTATATTTATCAGCACATTATGTACATCCTGAATCACAACATAAAGGATATGGTACACATTTATTAGAAAAAGGGTTAGAGGCATTTAAAGGAAAATATGATACGGTTTATTTAGAAGTAGATAATCAAAATAATGAAGGCATTCACTTCTATAATGAACAAGGATTTGAAACGGTTCGCTCATATCAACCTGAAATGTATGGGGAAGTTATGAATTTGGCTTTAATGAAAAAGACGTTCTAAGACATTTGTCATAAATATATATCAAAGACAGAGACATTGATGAAAGTCTCACATAAAAAGGAGGTATTACATGACACAATCATCGTATACAACGAGTAAATTAGCAGAGGAAAAGGTATTTAAAGATCCTATACATAGGTATATCCACGTTAAAGACCAGTTGATTTGGGATTTAGTTAAGACAAAAGAATTTCAACGATTACGTAGAATTAAGCAACTTGGCACATTATATCTTTCCTTTCATACAGCTGAACATAGTCGTTTTGGTCACTCTTTAGGCGTTTATGAAATTGTTCGCCGCATGATAGATGAAACGTTTGAAGGTCGTGACGCGTGGGATAACAATGATCGTCCTCTTGCTTTATGTGCTGCATTGTTACATGATTTGGGTCATGGACCTTTTTCTCATAGCTTTGAAAAGATTTTCAATACGGATCACGAAGCATTTACTCAGGCAATTATCACCGGGGATACTGAAGTAAATGAAGTGCTAAGTCGTGTGTCAGATACATTTCCTCAAGAAGTGGCAGATGTGATTAATAAAACACATCACAATAAACTAGTTATTTCTATGATATCATCTCAAATTGATGCTGATAGAATGGACTATTTACAACGAGATGCGTATTTTACAGGCGTGTCTTATGGTGCGTTTGATATGGAACGTATATTACGATTAATGCGCCCATCAAAAGACGAAGTGTTAATAAAAGAAAGCGGCATGCATGCCGTTGAAAATTTTATCATGAGTCGTTATCAAATGTATTGGCAAATTTATTTCCATCCAGTTAGTCGTGGTGGAGAAGTATTACTTAATAATTGTTTAAAAAGAGCAAAGCAATTATATAATGAAGGTTATCAATTTAAAAAGTCACCTGAAGATTTTATTCCATTCTTTGAAGGTACAATGACGATTCAACAATATGTAGATTTAGACGAAGCGGTTGTCTTATATTATTTGAAAAAGTGGATTGATGAAGATGACGAGATTTTAAGTGATTTATCACGTCGTTTTATTAATCGTGATTTATTTAAATATATTCCATTTGATGGTTCAATTATTACCATTTCTGAACTTCAAGAACTATTTGAAGCGGGTGGCATTAATCCAGATTATTATTTCGTAAGCGAATCATTTTCAGACTTGCCTTATGATTATGATAGACCGGGTTCCAATCGTAAACCGATTCATTTATTGAGACGAGATGGTACGATAAGAGAAATAAGTAATCAATCACTAGTGATAAATAGTATTACAGGTATTAATAGAGAAGACTATAAATTGTACTATCCAAAAGAATTAGTTTTAAATATTGAAGATAACATGATTAAAGGCTCTATTATTAATCTATTAAATGAATTAAATTAATGATTTGATAGAATGTGATCGCTCATTTAATATAGTAATCAGTTGAAAATTGTATGAGGAGGTACCGATGGTGACTGAGAAAAAAGGATTTAATTTTAACATCATAAAAAATGACCCATTAGATGGCCATAAAGGTACAAATATCGGTTCAATCAGTCTAGATAATATTGCGCCTGTCTTTATAGATGTTGAAAATCAAGAAGCCTTTGTTGATATTGGTGGTATGCATGCCCGTGCTAAAGTTGAAAAAGGTGTAAAATGGATAACAGATAAATCAGAAGTAGAAGGCGAAGAAGCTAAAGAATACTGGCTATGTTGGGTTACAACTGAAAGAGGCGAAAATGGCCCTTACTATGCAGGTGTAACAGCATGTTACTTATTAGTAAACAAAAGTATAAGACGTGGTTATAAGAGCATGCCAGAACACGTTAATATGATGGATAAATCAATGAAACATCAAATTATTATCGACCATATTGGTGAAGACAATAAAAAAGTATTAAAAACATTTTTACAAAATCATAATGAAGAAATGTGGAATAACTCTACCGAAGCATTGTTTAAGGCATTAGGTTAAACTACAAAAGAAAATAACCTCGCGATAAATGTACTATTTTCGCGAGGTTATTTTTTAGTTTAAAGTAATTTTTTACCAGTGGTTTTAAAAATATAAAAATAAACATTGAATTTTATATACAATATAATATTATTATATATGCAATTGTAATATCTATATTCAATTAAAAAGAGAATAGGGGATGGGTTTATGCAATTCAAATTAAAAGAAGAAGAACTGATTGATTTTTTAGAGTTGAAATTTCCGGAACATAGCTTTGTTAAAGGTAGGCTTTTAGTGGGACAGCATAAGCAAGAAGATTTGCATGTCTATTATTTAGGGGAAGAAACGTTAGCGTGTTTAACCATTGCATTTAAAACATTTGAAATTAAAGATGCTGATATTTTAGATTATGAGCCATTAAAAGAAATTCGTCTTAAAGATGGTTTGCTGTTTAGAAAAATGCAAATCATTACTGACGGTGGCATATTAAAATATGGTACATCTAAAGCGTTGTTAACTGACTTCCAAAATGACAATTACAATCAATTTATTGGTGGTAATAAGGAAAAAGTGATCTATAAAGACGGCGCCTTTCAATAATTAATAAGCGTGGATAAATCGTGTTTACTCATAGTTGTGATAATGATAATATAAAAAAAGAAATAAATATCATTATAGAATATGAGGTAAAAAAATGAATAAATTAATATTCATGACAGCATTGATTTTTGGCAGCGTATATTTCTATAAGTATCAACTTGAAAAACGCAAATATCAAAACCATATTGTTGACATAGAATCATTAGAAGATGTTATTGAGGCTAGATAGGATAAAATGAGTGGATAAGCTATTTTTGGCTTATCCACTCATTTTATATTTATTAATAAATTCAATTGTCCAATACTACAAGCAATAGGGCAATTATGCTATAATATCATGTATTATTGTGTAGGATAAGGGAGTAGTAAATTGGAAAATAATGTTAAAATCCAAACGAAACAGATAATTAAACAAAATGGCGAAAAAGCGAAGTTTGATTTTACTACTGAAGGATCATGGCACAAACGTCAATCTCACATCATTAGATATACTGAACATATAGATGATGCCAACGTGAACGTAACCATTAAAATAGAAGAAGATGGCGTGAAATTGATTCGAAAAGGCGATATTAATATGAACTTTCATTTTGTAGAAGGTGCTGAAACAACTACATTTTATGATATACCTGCAGGCCGTATTCCGTTAAATGTTAAAACGTTAAGTATTCTACATTTTGTTACCCCAGATGGTGGTAAACTGAAAGTACATTACGAATTATTTCAAAATGAAGAGAAAATGGGTTCATACCAATACGAAATAAATTACAAGGAGTTAGGCTAATGAACATAATAGAACAAGTCAAACAGACGCTAGTTGAAGAAATTGAAGCAAGTATTAAAAAAGCTGAATTAGCAAGTGACATTCCAGAAATTAAAATAGAGATTCCTAAAGATGTAAAAAATGGCGACTATTCAACGAATATTGCAATGGTACTTACTAAAATAGCTAAACGTAATCCACGTGAAATTGCACAAGCTATCGTGGATCATTTAGATGCTAGTAAAGCGCATGTTAAAAAGGTTGATATCGCTGGGCCAGGATTTATCAATTTTTATTTAGATAACCAATATTTAACAGATATTATTCCAGAGGCTATTCAAAAAGGCGATCAGTTCGGTAAAGCAGAAGAATCTAAAAATAAAAATATTTTACTTGAATATGTATCAGCTAATCCAACAGGAGACTTGCATATTGGCCATGCGCGTAATGCGGCAGTTGGTGATACATTAGCTAACATTTTAATAGCAGCAGGCTATCATGTGACACGTGAGTATTATATTAATGATGCTGGTAATCAAATTTCAAATCTTGCACGTTCAATTGAAACGCGTTTCTTTGAGGCATTAGGTGATGACAGTCACGAAATGCCAGAAGATGGTTATAATGGTAAAGATATCGTTGAAATCGGTAAAGATTTAGCGGACAAACATCCGGAAATTAAAGACTATAGTGATGATGAACGTCTGAAAACATTTAGACAGCTTGGTGTAGATTATGAAATGTCTAAATTGAAGAAAGATTTATCAGACTTCAATACGCATTTTGATAATTGGTTTAGTGAAACGTCTCTATATGAAAAAGGCGAAATTAAAGAAGTGTTAGCTAAAATGAATGAATTAGGTTACACATATGAAGCGGATGGTGCAACTTGGTTGCGTACATCAGATTTTAAAGATGACAAAGACAGAGTACTAATCAAAAAAGATGGCAATTACACTTATTTCTTACCAGACATCGCTTATCATTTTGATAAAGTACAACGTGGTAATGATATTTTAATCGATTTAATGGGTGCTGACCATCACGGTTATATCAACCGTTTGAAAGCGTCACTTGAAACATTTGGTGTAGATAGTGATCGTTTAGAAATTCAAATTATGCAAATGGTACGTCTAATGCAAAATGGCGAAGAAGTAAAAATGAGTAAACGTACAGGTAATGCCATTACATTACGTGAAATTATGGATGAAGTCGGTGTCGATGCGGCACGTTATTTCTTAACAATGCGTAGTCCTGATACACACTTTGATTTTGATATGGAATTAGCGAAAGAACAATCGCAAGATAACCCAGTTTATTATGCACAATATGGTCATGCACGTATTTGTTCTATCTTAAAACAAGCTAAAGAACAAGGTATAGACATTAGTACGGACGTTGATTTTTCAAAAATCACTAATGAAAAAGCAATTGAATTATTGAAAAAAGTGGCAGAGTTTGAACCAACAATTGAAAGTGCAGCAGACTCAAGAGCACCACATCGTATGACAAATTATATTCAAGATTTAGCGTCACACTTCCATAAATTCTATAATGCTGAAAAAGTATTAACAGATGATATTGAAAAAACAAAAGCTCACATTGCGCTTGTAGAAGCAGTAAGAATTACTTTAAACAATGCATTAGCATTAGTTGGCGTATCTGCTCCAGAGTCAATGTAATTTAAAATGTGATTAAACCCTTATAGCTACTACAGTTATAAGGGTGTTTTTATGACTATGTAAATGGGGGATATTTTGTTACGAACTGAAGAATTATATAACATTTTATATCAAAACATGGGACCCCAACATTGGTGGCCTGCAGACAGTAATATTGAAATGATGTTAGGAGCAATCCTTGTTCAAAATACCAATTGGAGAAATGCTGATTTAGCTTTACAATCATTAAAAGAAGCAACGGATTTTAACCCAAAATATATATTAAATATGCCATTAGAAAACTTACAAATGGTGATTAAATCAAGTGGTTTCTATAAAAATAAGGCTAAAGCGATTCTTGCATTATTCTCATGGTTAGATCAACATCATTTTGATTATGACCGTATTGTTACACAATATAGGGATGATCTTAGAAAAGAATTATTAAGTATACGAGGCATTGGTAGTGAAACAGCGGATGTATTGATCGTGTATATTTTTGGTGGGGTAGAGTTTATCCCAGATAGTTACACGAGACGATTATATGCCAAACTCGGTTATGCGAATACGGATAGTTACGATAAATTTAAAAAAGAAATACAATTACCTTCAACATTTACCAATCAAGATGCGAATGAATTCCACGCATTGTTAGATAACTTCGGTAAAAATTACTTTAATATTAAGAATGGTACACATTATACATTTTTAGATACTTATTTTGAATCATCTGTAAATGATTAGACGACCAAAATGTATTGGTTCTTTTAAAGTAAATTTGTTTTTTAATTAATTGAAAAATTCTAGTCATATTGAATGATAATTGATAAATTATATAATAGATATTGAAATAAATTTTTGTGAAAGGGGTAGAAAATGTTAAGGTCTTATAATGCGTTTTGGCAAAATGCATTGATATTAGAAGGTAGGACACGAAGAAAAGATTTTTGGTGGCCGGTTTTAATTAACATGATTTGTTTATTAATGATTGCGATTATTGCATCGTTAATATTAGTACCACTTCAGCATGGGAAAATCATTTATGACATAGTCTTTTATATCGTGTATCTCATTTTTACAGTACCGATGTTTACAATTTCGGTAAGACGATTTCATGATATTGGAAAAGGTAAAACGATACCCGTCATCTATTTAGTATTAACTCTTTTAAATCCGATAAATCAAATGGCAAATGACTATGGATGGTTTTCTCAACTAGAGCATTTAAATATTGTTGTCATCATTGTATTAGCAATTATGGCAATTATATTTGCCATTGGAAGTATTGTTATTTCAATTATGGCATTAGTGTATTGTATTCAAGACAGTGAAAAAGGTACGAACCAATATGGACCAAATCCTAAAGAACATATGTATGAAGCATAAAAGTTATCAAATGAACTTCAATCTACTGCATTACAAGTTTGTCTACTTGTAGTGCAGTTTTTTATTTTGTATGGCTTAATTTCTCATATGGGTTAAATTGACATGATATATGGGAATAGATATCATAAATGAATTGATATATGAAAAGTTACAAATACAAAGGGGATGTCTGAATGCCGAGTAAACAACGTGATTTTACACATGGCAATATATTCAAAGGTTTGGTTTTGTTCTCAGGTCCCATCATGTTAACCAATCTACTTCAAACCTCGTTTCAAATTATAGATAGTTTATGGGTTGGGAATTTATTAGGGGCTCACGCGCTAGGCGCTGTGGCGATTTCTACTACTATTTTAATAACGATACTTTCATTTATTTTAGGTTTAAATAATGCAGTTTTAACGGTATTATCTCAATATTACGGTAAAAAGGATTATAAGGGTCTTAAGCAATATTTAAATGCATTTGTTGTTGTAATGACGTCGATGGCATTGTTATTTGGTGTGATTGGATTCATATTTTCAAAACACTTACTATTATTAATCGGTACGCCAACTACTTTATTAGGACAAGCAACGACATATTTACAAATTAGTTTTTTAGGTATTTTATTCTTATTTGGTTATAACTTTGTAAATACGGTATCTCGCGCACTTGGAGATAGTAAGACACCCATGCGTATTGTATTTTTAGCAGTAGTACTTAATGCTATTTTAGCGCCATTATTTATTGGTGTTTTTCAATTAGGTATGGTTGGTGCCGCATTATCGACAGTCGTATCACAAGGCTTAGCTTTTCTGTATAGTTTATATCATTCACTTAAGCATCAACTTATTCCTTTTACAGTCCCTAAACTGCCTCAAAAAGATGAAGTCATCTTAATTTTGAAATTAGGTATACCCGCAGGCTTACAGATGGCAGTCATTCAAGGTGGCAATGCTGCTATACTTAGTGTGGTTACCCAATTTGGTGGTGATACAGTAGCAGGATTTAGTGCTTCTCAAAGGTTAGACAGTTTAATTATGTTACCGGCAATGGCACTTGGAACTGCAGTGAATAGTATGTCAGGTCAGAATATAGGTGTCGGTAATTGGAAGAGAGTTCGTCAAATAGCTCTAAAGTATCGGCATTATATAATTTTGCTATTATGATTAGCATTGCTTTAATTGTAATGGTAGTAGCTGAATTTGCTATTAAATTCTTTATTCAGGATCAACAAGCTGTTGATTTCGGTAGTCACTATTTACGTATTGTAGCGCTTTGTTATCCATTTTTAGGATTGAATTTTGTATTAAATGGTATCGTAAGGGCATCTGGAGCAATGTACCAAGTGTTAGTGTTAAATATTATTTCATTTTGGATACTACGTTTTCCATTAACAGAGGTATTCTCAAAAATGTTTGGTCAAACAGGTATTGGTATGGGCATGGGTATAGGTTTTATCATAAGTAGTTTATTTGCATTTGCTTATTATCAATTTGGCAAATGGGATCAAAAAGTTATACTTGAAGATCATGATTAGAAAAGGTTAAAAAATAACATTAAAATATCAATTAGCATACTTGGAATATCCTATTACTATAAAGCATAGTGATGGGATATTTTTATTAAAAAATTTAAAATGATTAAAAAGCTAATGAAAAATATGTGGAATTTGATATGATAAAATGAAGTAATATACATATTAAAATAAAAATGAATGGAATGAGTAAACATGAAACGTAATTTCTGGTTAATTATTATATCATTAGTAATCATTCTTGCAGGATGCAGCCAAAATGATCAGCATCAATCAGACAAAGGTTCTAAAAATCAATCTAATACAGGTAAAACGCCGTATCACCGCATTGTTTCATTGATGCCAAGTAATACTGAAATTTTATATGAACTTGGACTTGGAAATCGTATTGTGGGTGTGTCTACCGTCGATGACTATCCTAAAAGTGTTAAAAAAGGGAAAAAGCAATTTGATGCGATGAATTTGAATAAAGAAGCCTTGTTAAAGGCAAAACCTGATTTAATATTAGCACACGAATCTCAAAAATCATCTTCGGGCAAGGTTTTAGATGCTTTGAAAAAAGAGGGTGTTAAAGTCGTTTACGTTAAAGATGCACAATCACTGAAAGAAACATATGAAACGTTTAAATCAATTGGGAAGTTAACCCATCGTGAAAAGCAAGCTAATCAATTAGTAAAAGAAACTAAAGATAATGTCGACAAAGTGGTTCAATCAATTCCGAAACATCATAAGGAACCAAAAGTATTTATGGAAGTATCATCTCAACCAGAAATATACACTGCCGGTAAACATACATTCTTTGATGATATGTTAAAACAATTAGATGCTAAAAATAGCTTTGAAGATATTGATGGTTGGAAATCAGTCAGTAAAGAAAGCATCGTCAAACACAATCCAGATATTTTGATATCTACGGAAGGAAAGTCACAGGCTGAATATGAAAAAATCATTGCAAAACGTGGTGGTTTTGATAAAACGAATGCTGTGAAACATCATCGTATTACAACAGTTAATGGTGATGAAATATCACGTCCTGGACCAAGAATAGACAATGGTTTAAAAGAACTAAGAGATGCTATTTATAAAAAATAATGATTTCTAAAAGTACTAGTACACATGATGCAGATCTAAAATGAACGATGTCAGTTAGCTATGTCAATGTGAGACTAGTACTTTTTTGATTTAAAGTTTGTTATGATGGGCACATTAACGAAAAAGTAATTAGAAAAGAGCGTATTATGAAAAAGATAAAGGTTATTTTAATTTGGACATTGATTTTAATTGGCACCATATTAATGAGTTTAATGTGGCAAATTGGTGATCTGTCTGATCCTTTTAACCAAACAATTTTATTGAAAGTAAGACTATCTAGGGTGTTAGAAGCATTGCTTACCGGAGCGACATTAACATTGGCTGGGCAAATGTTTCAGACGGTACTCAATAATCCACTTGCAGATAGTTTTACATTGGGTTTAGCCAGTGGTGCTACGTTTGGCTCAGGATTAGCCTTATTTTTAGGGTTGAGTTTTTTATGGATCCCATTCTTTTCAATAGGGTTTAGCCTCATAACGCTAATTATTGTATTAAGTCTAACAATGACGTTATCTACAGGTTATCCTGTCCGTGTATTGATTCTACTTGGGTTAATGATAGGGGCATTATTTAATGCTTTATTATATATATTGATATTGATAAAACCGCAGAAGTTAAATACAGTGGCGAATTATTTATTTGGCGGCTTTGCTTCTGCAGAAATTGAAAATGATATCATGATAGCCATTGTATTGGCATTGTCAGTTATGGGTCTAGGATTATTATTACGTCCAATTAAATTATTGCAACTAGGAGAGTTGAAAGGTCAATCGTTAGGTTTAAATGTACAACGTATGACCTTTATGGTACTTACCATAGCCTCTGTTGTCACAGCTGTTGTAGTCGCTTATGTAGGCATTATTGGCTTCATTGGCATGATTGTACCTCAATTGATTCGACGTTATTATTGGCGTTTTGAGCTCGGAATGCAAATGGTTTTAAATATCATCATTGGTGCAATAGTGATGGCGTTAGCTGATTTTACAGGTAGTATTTTGATACATCCTATACAAGTGCCGGCTAGTATTATTATGGCGTTATTAGGTATTCCGGTATTATGTTATATTTTATTATCGCAATCTAAAGTATTACGCTAATGTCATTCATTTGCTAAAATAAGAATTAATAAACGATGAAGAGGTTAAAAAGATGGATTTGAGTCATATAAAAGCAATAGTATTCGATTTAGAAGGCACATTGCTAGATAGAGTAAAATCACGTGAGAAATTTATTGAAGAACAATATGAAAGATTTCATGATTATTTTGTACATGTACAATTAGCTGATTTTAAGAATAAGTTCATTGAGTTAGATGATGATGAAGACAATGACAAGCCAGATTTATATAAAGCTATTATTAAACAATTTCATATCGATCGTTTAACCTGGAAAGACCTATTTAATGATTTTGAGATGCATTTTTATCGTTATGTATTTCCATATTATGACACGTTATATACACTAGAACGATTATCTAAAGCAGATTATCTTATTGGGGTCATTGCTAATGGTAAATCTAAAATTAAACAATTTAGACTACACTCATTAGGTATCATGCATGTCATTAATTATTTATCGACATCTGAAACTGTAGGATTTCGTAAACCACACCCAAAGATATTTGAGGATATGATTGATCAATTAGATGTCAAAGCAGATGAAATTATGTATGTTGGAGACGATGCTTTAAACGATGTTGCACCAGCACGTGCAATGGGAATGGTAAGTGTTTGGTTCAAACAAGAAGATGCAGAAATAGAACCGCTTGAAGAGGAAGTTGATTTTACCATTACCACGATTGAAGAATTACTGGATATTTTGCCGAAGAATTTTAATTTAGAAGGAGAACGATCTAATGGATTTATTTACTAGAAATGATGGTACAACACTACATTACAATACATTAGGTGAAGGATACCCAGTTGTGTTGATTCACACTGCTTACGATAATTATACGGTATTTAATGACGTAGCTAAAAAGTTAGCGAAGTCATTCCAAGTGGTACTGATTGATTTAAGAGGTCATGGGTATTCTGACAAACCGAGACATATCGCATTCCAAGAATTTGCGGATGATATTATCGCATTACTAGACTTTATATATATCGATCAAGCCGCTTTTATTGGACACGAAATGGCTGCCATGATTATTGCAGATTTATCAGTAAGATATCCTGGATATGTATCTTCATTAACATTTGTTAATCCAACGTCAGTTGAAGGAGAGCTACCAGAAGAGCGTTTGTTTAGAAAATATGCCCATACCATTCGTAACTGGGATGATGAAAAGCAATCGAAATTCTTAAATGATAAAAAATATTACAAACCACGTAAAATGAACAAGTTTTTAAAACATGTCGAAGACACAAATTCAATTTCAACTAAAGAAGAAATTCAAGCAATAGAAGATGTATTTAAATCAACAGGTATTTCCGATGTTTTTTCAAAAGTAGCGGCGCCTACATTAATTATTGCAGGAGAATACGGCGAAAGAACGACAACACTTGAAGCTAAAGAAGTTGTAGATTTAATCGGACATGGTGACTTTTTAGTATATAATACTTCAAGTTTATATCCATTTGTAGAAGAAGAACAACGATTTATTGAGGATGTAACGCAATTTATTACTGACCATTGCCCAATTAGAAAAAATCATAATTAATGATTGAGGTTTGATAGCTAACTACGACTTAAGTATTAAAATTTGTAACATTTTTGTAATGATGTTGTCATATTAGTAATATTTGTAGTATACTGTGATTAAGCACAAGAAAGAGATATTGATATAAAGGAGAGAGTGCTTATGAAAAAGTTAATGGCATCATTACTTGTTTCAGGTCTAGTTGTCACAGGAGTAAACGTTAATCACGTTGAAGCAGCAACTGGTAATTCAATTCAAACAGTTCAACAAATCACACAAGGTGATCAATCATTAGAAAATGTAAAATTAGGCGAATCAATGCAAAGCGTCTTAGGTAAATATAGCAATCCTATTTATTCTTATAATGAAAATGGTTCAGAACATTACTATGAATTTAGAACAAATAAAGGTGTATTATTAGTAACAGCAGATGGGAAAAAAGATAGAGGTCATGTGACACGTGTATCTATGACTTATAATAAAGCTAATGGGCCAACATATAATGCAGTTAAACGTAGTGTAAGTCCAAATGCTTCAAGTCGTGTCCACTATAATCATGTCACTGGTAACTTTGGATATATCAAAGATAAAAATGCTAGCTATCAATTTAGTTCAAATTCACCTAAAGATAAAAATGTTAAACTTTATAGAGTAGATTTAGGTAAATAATAAGTCATCAATCATTTTTAAATATGAATAGCCGACAAACTGATGTTGAGTTACTGTATTAAGTCTCTCAAAATGTTTGTCGGTTATTTTGTGTGTAAATGATTGATTTCAAGATTAAATCATTTTATAGGATAAAGATTCTTTTTTTGATATAAAATAAAATGAAGATTAAAGAAATAGCAATTCAATTATGTTACAATGCTATATTGGTAGAAAGAAAAAGTAATTATGATGGATTTCGAAAGTAAAATACGGATAGAAAATGAACGCCGTAGTTGAAGTTAAGATAACAAAGCATCTAGAAAGCGTAATTAAAGGAGCTTAACATGAGGACAAATGATAAAGTACTACTCGAAAATATTAATGACTACTTTAGTCATAAGGGAATGTCGCCAAACCTTATAGATGATATTAAAGAAAAGTTTCGTATAGATATTCAAAAGTCTGAAGCAAAAGATCAAGATTACATAGAATATAGAGAAAAATCACCAGCACAAATTATTTTAATCATACAGCGTAATCTATTTGCACTCGAACTAAATCCTATCATCTTTTTTATTATTAATTTTATATTGATTTCATATTTATATGACAAGCAATATGTGCAATTTCAAGCGATTACAGGTATTAGTTTGTTTTACTGCATAGTGATTTTTCCAATATCCATTTTGATTTATCATCGAATCAATAAAAAGAATTATTTGTATAGTAACCGATACGAAATGATAGGCGGTTTTGTTATCGCCGCAATAGCGTTGATACTTATTATGATGCAAGGATTCCATTTCAATTGGTCGATTATACCAATATCCATGTATGGTCATCAATTTGTTTTCTTTGTCGGTATTATTTTATGTATTGCAGGAATCTATTTAAAAAAATTAGAGTTTACTGGATTAGGATTGTTAGTTTGTCAAAAAACGATTGATGCAATGGTATCCAATCCAGATATCGCTCAAATATTCTCATTAGTTATTTGGATTTTATTAGTGATATTAATTATTTACTGTACGATTAAATTATCAGAGAGAACAAAAAGTTAATAAAGCGGGGTGAAGGTCTTCATTTGTTTTCAAATGGAGACTTTTTATATTGTAAAATCATTCTCTTTCTTTAGAAATTAGAATGACATATACATGAGCTACAGATCATATAATCAACGAAACTACACTAATTGATATCTAGTCATCCTTGCGGGGGTAACACTAAGAAATTAGAAATTTCAGAGTTACGCCCTAAGAAGTTCTAAGCAATTTCTTGCAATAAGGTAGGAACGCCTGAGCTGAAGCTCATGACACGCAGTAGATGACTGATATCAATGGACGTTACACTAATTGATATCTAGTCATCCTTGCGGGGGTAACACTAAGAAATTAGAAATTTCAGAGTTACGCCCTAAGAAGTTCTAAGCAATTTCTTGCAATAAGGTAGGAACGCCTGAGCTGAAGCTCATGACACGCAGTAGATGACTGATATCAATGGACGTTACACTAATTGATATCTAGTCATCCTTGCGGGGGTAACACTAAGAAATTAGAAATTTCAGAGTTACGCCCTAAGAAGTTCTAAGCAATTTCTTGCAATAAGGTAGGAACGCCTGAGCTGAAGCTCATGCATAAGAAGTTCTAAGCAATTTCTTGCTAAGAACTTCTAAATATTGGCGTAAAGTTATTTTCAAGTGGGTATAGTACATACTAAAGGGAGGTGCCACTATGGACAAAATTCTATTAGGCAATGGTATTGAAATTGCTTATCGTGATGTAGGGCAAGGCATTCCCATCGTATTAATTCATGGATTAGATGGCAACTTAGCAGCATTTAAACAATTATCACAACAGTTAAGTGATCGCTATAGAGTCATAACTTATGATGTACGTGGTCATGGGAAATCATCGAGATGTGAGGCTTTTGATTTAGAAGATCATATCGAAGATTTATATATATTAATGGAGAGATTAAATATAAGTTCTGCACATATTTTAGGACATGATATGGGTGGATTAATCGGTAAAAGATTTACTGAAAAATATCCATTTAAGACCATTTCATTAACTGCAGTCGCTTCAAAAAGAGAGGATATTACCCACGGATTCACTAAATTAATGGTAGAACACCAAGATTTAGTTGCAGGATTTAATAAATCCGAGGCAGTTCTATTACTATTTCCTATTTTATTTAAAGAACAAGATAATACTATGAAATGGTTTCAAGATCAAAGAATGTATTATAGGCAATCATCAGAGGAAAGTGCTATCGCTATAAGAGCACTAATCTCTTATAATGCACAGGAACAAGAAGAACGTCCTTTAGTCAATGTACCAACATTAATCATTAATGGATTTTATGATCCTCTGATTAAGGATAAAAATAATTATTGTGTAGACGATCATTTTGAAAATATTACTAAAATGGTATTTAATGACTCAGGTCATGCACCACATATCGAAGAACCAGAAAAATTTGTAAAAGTATATACGGACTTTATTAGTTCAATTGAACATTGGATTGAAAGATAACGACTTATTCAAAAAAGGGATTTTATCACACGTGCAAATGGCACGAGGATGAAATCCCTTTTAATTTCAGACACGTTATATTCTTTTTCAAATCTAGTCATCATTAAAAAATACCTATCTTTTAAAAGATAGGTATGAGATGGGTAGATATTTACAATGAAATCTATTAAGTTGTTAGCTTAACTGTTTATATCTATCTATCTCGTTTAAAATATCCTCACTTACTTTAAAGCTTATACTTCGTTTTCGTCGTTAGCTTCAGTGATTCGTTTGTTAACACGTTTTAATAATTCATCGATTTTTTTACGTTGTTTAGTATTAACTAAAATTAATACTGTTCTTTCGTCATGTTCATTACGTTTTTTATCGAAATAATCTTCTTGTGATAAGTTTTTAACAGCTTTTACAACTTGTGGTTGTTTGTAGTTTAAGTGGTTGATAATATCTTTAAGATAGTATTCCTCTTCTTTGTGTTCACTAATATAAGTTAAAACTGCGAATTCCTCAAAACTAATTGAGAATTCTTTTTTAATAATACTTTTTAATTTGTCAGCATAAGTGACCATTGCTAGTAATTCGAAGCAATCATTTATTTTTGAAATAGCCATTACTGAAACCTCCCTATTATATACACTTACATATACTTCTATAAGTGCTTTTACCCGATTTTATCTATTTATATCTTTTTTTTGAAAAATACGAAGTGTCTGTCATAATTTAGTATTAAATTAATTTAAAGAATTATATTTAATGCTATATTATTTAGTTAATTATAACTAAATAAAATTAAGAAGTAA